>Ga0082212_10002524_pt1 | contig 26620 bp, 20 predicted proteins | sample TergutNt197P3_FD_71548 | JGI IMG/M metagenome (GOLD analysis project Ga0082212, IMG submission 71548) | Neocapritermes taracua P3 segment gut microbial communities from Petit-Saut dam, French Guiana - Nt197 P3 | ecosystem: Host-associated > Arthropoda: Insects > Digestive system > Gut ...
CAAACTGCGGAGCGCCGCCTTCCTGATAGAAGGTGGTTACATGAACATCTACCCTTTTACCTTTAGCGGCATTAAGGATGACGTTGGAGTCCCAGGTATCACCGGCCAGAACTGGTATATTAAGGCCCTGTGTGGCGACCTGGTCAATGATCAGCGCTGCAGCTTCGGTGGAAACGGGTGAGAAAAAGACATCTGCGCCCTGAGTCCTGGCATTGGCTACATAAGTACTGTAATCCGAAGTGCCTTCGGGGAAGGTGTCAATTATGCAGTTTCCCCTGCCGAAAGCTTCCACAAAGTAATTAACCAGACCAACGGAGTAATCATCCCCCAATTTAGCCAGGCAGTACGCTTTGGTAGCACCCCTTTGCTTGGCAAAATTTGCCAAAACCGGTCCCTGGAAAGGATCAAGGAAGCAAATACGGAAATAATGGCTGTTACCAAGTGTAACTGCGGGGTTTGTGCAGGTTACCCCAATAACCGGTACACCGGCATCTCCAAAGACGCTTGAAGCGGCGATACTTACGCCTGAGCCATAAGAACCAAGCACCACCGAGCAGCCCGCGGAAATAAGGGTCTGGGCGGCAGAGGGCGCTCTGTCGTTGCTGGACTGGTTATCAGCATACACAAGCTCGATTGTATAAGTCTTACCGCCGATTACCACGGTGGGGGTTTCGAAGTTTGCATACTGCATGCCCAGGATTTCCTGCTTCCCGCCCGCGCCGTTATCACCGGACTGTGGTTCAAAAACACCGATTTTAATGACATTACCGGCGCTTCCCCCTCCTTCGCAGCCTACAAATACTGCAAGCGTTAAAAGAGCCAAAAATAGTACAAAAATAGTTCGTTTCACAAAATTCCTCCTGGATTTGGTATTTATAGCTTATTTTAAGGATAAATGCAATCCGTATGCATAATTCCTTCAATAACAAGCTTATCTTCGCTTTGGGAATTATCCAGGCCGGATACTTCTTTTACAATTCTTTGCATCTGTTCGCGGGCAATATCAGAACCTGCTCCGAAGCAGTCGAGCCCATATACTTTCCGGAATTCCCCGTCCGAGGGAAAAAGCGTTCCGTCTTCTGCAGGGGCGGCAAAGGTCAGGGCAGCTTTGTAAACTGCGGCGATTGTTTTAAAAGGAAGCTGATGTTTGGCACAGAGCAGCATTGCCCCGGTAATCCGGTCTTCCCGTGCCAGCTTTCGCCGGAGGTCGCGGCCTACACGGTGAACGGTATCGCCCAGGGCGCTGTTTTTAAAACGGAAAAGTAAATCATCAATATGAGCGGATAAATCATCCCTGGTAAAACTTCCCGGGTATTGTGTTTGCGGATATTCTTTGACAAGCGCATCGGCTGCTTCGTTCATTGCCATGCGGGCATTTTTTTCTACGTTAGGCAATGCCAAAACTTCCGGCATAGTCTGCGCAGCATTACCGGCGGCATAACCCAGATATGCTGCTGCCGCATGGCCAAGGTTATGTATAAACAATTTTCTGTCTACATAAGCGGCAATTGTGTTTACCGGATACAGGGCAGGAATTTCCGGCAATGCGCCCCGGAATCCGCGCTTGTCTACAATAAGGGTTTCGTATTCTTCGGCAAAAAGCTGCAGAGGATCAGCGGCAAGATCAGAAGCTTTCATAATCGGCACCATCTTGCCAATGCTGGTTTCTACCATGCCGACAAGTTTATCCAATGGGTAATCAGACCCAAGTTTTTCGGATAGTACCGAACGGAACAACGCCGGCGCTTCCCGGTCATTTTCTGCAATAATAATATCCAACGGAAAATCTTTTTTTTGCAATTTACGCCGTTCTGCCAAACCCTGGGCAATAACCGGCAGCACTTTTGGCAGTGCATTTTTTCCCACACTGGTTCCCGCCAGGTCTGCAGCAGCCAGTTCTTTTGCTACGGCTGCAACATCCCTTCCGTCTACTGCCCACATCGGTCCAATGCGCCGTACTTCGTCGGCTTGTCCTTCCCGCTTAATCACAACGTTGTAGTATTGTTTTTCGTTAAGCAGTTTAACAAGGCGATCATCTACATCAACAAAAACCACTTCCCATCCGGCGCGGGAAAAAACCTGCCCGATAAAAGAACGGCCAATATTACCTGCACCGAATTGAACCAGTTTCATTATTCATTTTTACTAAAAAACAGCACTGTATTCAAGAAAAAAAACCACTTTGCGAATCAAATAAACCGTGATAATCTACAATATTACAAGGAGTACAATGTGAAGACTGTATGCGGAATAGACCTGGGAACGCAAAGCTGCAAAGTAGTCCTTTACGATTACGAGGCAAAGAAAATTGCCGCCAGTTCTCAGGCAGCCCTGGAGTTAATTGCGGAAAACGACGGAACGCGGGAACAAAAAGCCCAATGGTACCAGGAAGCGCTAAAGAGCTGTTTTTCCGCCCTGCCGGAAGATGCCAGAAAAACCATTGCTGCCATTGGGGTTTCGGGGCAGCAGCACGGTTTTGTCCCTTTGGATGAAAAGGGAAAACCATTGTACAACGTTAAGCTTTGGTGCGACACCTCCACCGCCGCAGAATGCGAAGAAATTACAAAAGCCGCCGGAGGCGAAGACAAAATAATAGCCCAGGCAGGACTTCCCATGCGCCCTGGTTATACCGCCCCCAAAGTTCTGTGGCTTAAAAATCATAAGCCGCAGGAGTTTAAGGCGCTGGCACACATACTCCTTCCGCACGATTATATCAATTACCTTTTAACAGGAACCTATATTGCCGAATACGGCGACGCATCCGGCATGGCGCTCCTTGATGTCCGCAAACGTGAGTGGTCAAAAACCATTACCGACGTAATCGATAAAACAATAATTAACTGCCTGCCAAAACTCATTAAAAGCGAAGAAAGCGCCGGAACGGTAAGCGCCGAAGCAGCGGCGGAATATGGGATACCGGCAGGAATTCCCGTGGCTTCTGGCGGCGGGGATAATATGATGGGCGCAATAGGAACCGGTACGGTGCGGGATGGCTTTCTTACCATGAGCCTGGGAACATCGGGAACCCTGTACGGTTATTCGGACGCCCCGGTAATTGACCCGTCAGGAGATTTGGCGGCGTTCTGTTCTTCTACCGGCGGCTGGCTTCCCCTGCTTTGTACGATGAACTGCACCGTGGCAAGCGAAGAATTCCGCGGTCTCTTTGGTTTGGATGTAAAGGCATTTGACGGCGAAGCAGCCAAAGCGCCCGTTGGCGCAGAAGGCATCGTACTGCTCCCCTTCTTTAATGGGGAACGGACACCGAACCTTCCCAACGGCAGGGCCAGCGTTAATGGAATCAGCGCGGCAAATTTTAAAAAAGAAAATATCGCCAGGGCTGCCCTGGAGTCTGCAATTTTTGGGATGAGGATAGGAATGGAAGGCTTTAACAAGCTGGGCTTTAAGGCAAAAGAAATCCGGCTTATCGGCGGCGGCGCAAAAAGCCCGCTTTGGCAAAGTATTGCCGCCAATGTGTGTAAGCTGCCGGTGCGTGTCCCTGCCGGTGCGGAAGCGGCGGCCATGGGCGGGGCGATACAGGCATTATGGTGTCTTGCGCACGGCGGCGTTTCCGGCTTAAGTAAATCTATCGGCGAACTGTGCGACGAGCATGTAGTAACCGAAGGCGCTTTGATAGAGCCGGAAGCCGTTGCTGCCGCCGGTTATGACAAGGCGTATTCAGTTTATTCAGGGTATTTGGGAGCTTTAAGCCCCTTATATAAATAACACTTTATAGCGGAGGATGATATGGCAGATTTTTATACTGGAAAAAAAGAATATTTTCCCAAAATCGGAAAAATAAAATACGAAGGGGCAAAAAGCGATAACCCTTTGGCGTTTAAGTATTACGATCCGGAAAAACTCGTTGGCAAAAAAAAGATGAAAGATCATTTCCGTTTTGCCATTGCCTACTGGCACAGTTTTTGCGGCGATGGTACAGATCCCTTTGGCTCAGTAACACACCCGCATCCCTGGGCAGCGGATGCTGCAAATCCCATGGAAGCTGCGGAACACAGAATGGATGCGGCCTTTGAATTCTTTACAAAGCTTGGCGTTCAGTTTTACTGTTTCCACGACAGGGACATGGCGCCCGAAGGAACTACTCCGGCAGAAAGCGAAAAGAACCTTTTTACCATGGTTAAAAGGGCAAAAAAACTTCAGAAGGATACAGGAGTAAAACTCCTGTGGGGTACAGCTAACCTTTTCAGCAACCCCCGTTATATGAATGGCGCCGCTACCAATCCGGAGTTTAATGTTTTGGCAATTGCAGCAAGCCAGGTAAAAACCGCCATCGACGCTACCATAGAATTGGGCGGCCAGGGATATACGTTCTGGGGAGGCCGCGAAGGGTACATGAGCCTTCTTAATACAGACCTTAAAAGAGAAAAAGATCACCTGGGGCGGTTCCTGGGCCTTGCACGGGACTATGCCCGCAAGCAGGGATTCAAGGGCGTGTTCTATGTTGAACCAAAACCCATGGAACCCACCAAACATCAATACGATTATGATGTGGAAACGGTTGCCCTATTCCTAAAAACCTACGGCCTGGAAAAAGATTTCAGGATGAATATAGAAGCAAACCATGCAGAGCTTGCCGGCCACGACTTTTACCATGAACTGGAAACCGCCGCCGCGCTTGGCCTTTTCGGTTCTGTAGACGCAAACCGCGGGGACTTTATTACCGGCTGGGATACCGATCAGTTCCCCTTTAGTTACTACGAAACAGCCCTGGCAATGTATGCAATTCTTAAAGCCGGAGGCTTTACCAGCGGCGGCCTTAACTTTGACGCCAAAATACGCCGCAATTCAATAGATCCGGCGGATTTGTTCCTTGCCCACATTGGCGGGATGGACGCATTTGCAGCAGGCCTGATAATTGCAGACCGTGTTATCAAAGACGGCAAAATACCCGGCTTTGTTAAAAAACGCTATGCATCGTACAATTCTGCAGACGGCGCCAAATTCGAAAAAGGCGAACTTTCGTTTGCCGATCTGGCAAAAATCGGCGGTGAAAAGTACGGCAAGGCAGGCTTAACATCGGGCAAGCAGGAATATCTGGAAAATGTATTTAACCAGTACTTGCTGGGCCTGTAACGTGCATTTTCTCTTTTTTCATTTAATGGTATAAAGATATTACCTTGGGAGGGGTTATGAAAAAATTTACATGGGTTTTGGTTTTAGCGCTTCTGGTAGCAGGCGGCAGTGTATTTGCCCAACATCCCGACGGAGTGGGCATTGGTGTAGGCTGGCAGTTGGGAAGCACCTGGGAATCGCCCAGCGATTTGGGGAATGCGCTTTCCTTGTTTATTAAGGTGCCCAGCTTTCCAATATTCTGGGGGGTTTCCGCAGATATACTTCACCTTGGCGATTCCAGATTTTGGGTAAGCCTGACAGGGGATTATTACCTTATCGACAGCACTTTAATTTCCACTATCAATCTTGGATTGTTTTTGGGCGTTGGAGGGTACTTTAAATTCGATCATTACGGCAGCGCCTATAATGGAATCGATGTGGGTGTCCGGATTCCCATCGGGTTATCCTGGCAGCCCATTGATTGGTTCGAGGTCTTCTTTGATCTTGCCCCCAGCGTTGGCTTTTATTCTCACTTTGGCAATACCAGCAAAGTCGGCATTGGCGGCGGGTGGCAGGGAGATATAGGCGTCCGGTTTTGGTTTTGATAGTATGGTAACAAAGTTCTAGTTTTAACTTTTTTATTACTTCAAAAGTAAAATTATTCATGATCAAAAAATGAGCTGTTCACTCGAACAGCTCATTTTATTGCAGACATATTAACAAATACTTTTCCTGCAATAAAAACAAGAAAAATTTTCATTTTTTTTTAAAAAAATTCCAAATATTACTTGCCTGGTCAAGTATTTTTTTGTATTTTTTTAATATGAATGAGACAGTAAATCAGCGGATTAAAAAGCTGCGCAAAGAACTTAAACTTACACAAAATGAATTTTCTTCTGTTATTACTATTTCTTCAGGACAACTTGCCTGTATAGAAACAGAAAAGCGGATCGTAAATGATCGAACGATAAAATTGATCTGCGATTCATTCAAAGTCAATGGCGAATGGCTGCGGACAGGGAGAGGCCAAACGTATACCGAAGATAAAGACAACCGTTACAACAAGGTTATTGCCCTTTATGACACGCTTAAGCCAAAATACCAGGAGTTTGTTCTTAACTCAATAAATTCCTTTATAAAAATACAGGAAGAAGAATAAAGAGCAAATATTAAAAACCCCTGCCGGACATCATCTGCTGTAATGCCGCCGGGTTTTTTCCCATCTTGTACATTTTCTTCATCATGGTCCGCATCTTTTCGAATTTTTTAATCAGCCTTCCAACTTCCGCAGCAGAAGTACCGGAGCCTTTGGCAATGCGGCTGCGTCTGGACGGGCCTATTATCAGGTGATTGTTTCGTTCCTTTAATGTCATCGAAGAAAGGATCGCTTCCTGATGTTTAAAGTCCTCTTTGTTAATATCTTCTTCGTTTATTTGGCCTGCCATGCCGGGGATCATATCCAGCATTTTTTGCAGGGAGCCCATTTTCTTTACCGACCGGAGCTGGTTTAACCAATCGTCCAGGGTAAAGGTTTCCTTTTCCATTTTTTTCTGAAGTTCAAGAGCTTCTTTTTGATCAATTACTTCCTGGGCTTTTTCTACAAGGCTTACGACATCTCCCATGCCGAGTATGCGGCCGGCAATGCGCTCGGGATAAAACGGCTCAAAGTCTTCGCATTTCTCTCCGGTCCCGACAAATTTAAGGGCTTTGCCGGTAATGGTTTTAAGGGAAAGCGCAGCGCCGCCCCTTGTGTCTGAATCAAATTTAGTCAGCACAACACCGCTTAGGCCGATTTTTTCGTCAAAGGTTTTGGCAATATCAACCGCAGACTGGCCTGTCATGGAATCCGCTACAAGAAGGAGTTCGTCCGGTTTTGCAGCGTCTTTAAGGCGTTTTAGTTCCGCCATCATCGTTTCGTCAATTTGCAGGCGGCCGGTAGTATCGATAATCAGCGTGTCGTAAAGATTTTTTTTCGCAGCGACAAGCGCACCTTTGTAGACTGCTACCGGATCTTTTGCCCCTTCTTCTTTATAAACCGGTACATCAATTTGAGAACCCAAAACAGAAAGCTGTTCCACTGCGGCAGGTCGAATCAGGTCGCAGGCAGCCAGCAAAGGCTTCCGCCCTTCTTTTTTTAAACGCAGGGCAAGCTTGGCGGAACTGGTTGTCTTTCCCGAACCCTGCAAACCCAGCATCAGAATGGTGGAAATGGTATCCGGCCCTTTTAGTTTTAGACCCTCGGCAGTGGTTCCCCCCAAAAAAGACACAAGTTTGTCGTGAACAATTTTGATAAACTGCTGCCCCGGATCTACCGAACGCAGAACCTTTTCGCCCTTTGCTTCTTCTATGGTTGCATTAACAAAGCGCCTTACAACCCGTAGGTTAACATCCGCTTCCAGCAGCGCCATCTTAATAGCTTCTACAGCGTCGTCAATATTTTTTTCGGTAATCTGGGATTTACCGACAATAAACCGGAAAGCATCAGAAAATTTTTGGGTAAGTTTATCCAGCATTGCGGTTTTTTATCTAGCGTGAAGTCTTAGCTACATCACAAATACGCCTGGCCATTTTTTCCAGGGATACCTGTTCCATTACATGGCCAAGTTCCCAGGCGACACGGGGCATGCCGTAGACTACAGCGGATCTTTCGTCCTGACCCAGGGTCATTCCGCCTTCCTTGAATACCGTGCCAAGCTGCTGGGCGCCGTCCCGTCCCATGCCGGTCATAATTACTCCAAGTACATGGTTGGTATATGTCATGGCAACAGATGCAAAAAGGACATCTGCCGAAGGCCGGTGTCCGCTTACCAGGGGATCATCGGATAAATGAAGCGTGGCGGAACTGCCTTTCTTTTCTACCTGAAGATGCTTGTTTCCCTGAGCTATATACGCACAGCCAGGGGTAACAACATCCCCTTCCTCCGCTTCCTTTACGCTTAGCGGGCTAATCCTGTCCAGGCTTTTTGCAAATTCCTGGGTAAAACCGGCGGGCATATGCTGAACCACCAAAATGGGCTGTTTAAGATCCTGGTCGAGGTTGGCAAAAACAACACGCAGGGCGTCCGGGCCGCCGGTAGAAATGCCGATGGCAATTATTTCGGTATTGCTTGGCGGCCGTACCTGTTTTGGAGGGGCGACAGGTTCTACCTTGGCGGGGCCGCCAAAAAGGCCAAAAGTAGCGCCAATGGGTTTTTTTGCCGACTGGTCGGCTTCTGTTTTTTTTGTGTATTCTTCGGGGGCAAGAACCTTTTTTCCCCTGGATCTCCGGTGCTGGCCGCCGTAGGCAATTAAAAGGCTGGTAAGGTGTTCCGCCACCGTATGAATATCTTCCGATATGGAACCGGAAGGTTTTTGAATAAAATCACTGGCTCCAAGGGAAAGGGCTTCCATGGTAATTGCAGCGCCCTTTTCCGCAATGGACGAAAGGATAATTACGGGAATGTCGATACCGCGGTTTTTACGTTCCTTTAGAAATTCAATGCCGTTCATTTCCGGCATTTCCAGATCCAGGCAGATTACATCAGGCTCAACCCTGGGAATTTTTTGCAGGGCAAAATTCCCGTTCATGGCTTTTTCTGCAATGCAGAGGCCGGGGGTGGCCTCTATCATCCTGCCGATAAGGTTCCGCATCAACGCAGAATCATCAACGATTAAAACAGATATTTCATCCGCCACGATAGTTCCCCTAAATTGATTTTCTGTATAGAGTAGCCCACTGGGTTTTTAAAAATTCAAACTTGGTATCCATCCCAAAAAGGGATTCAGAATGGCCGATAAACAGGAACGATTTATTGGCCATGGCTTCCCAAAACCGGTTGATAACCGCTGTTTGGGCAGCTTCGTCGAAATAGATTATTACATTCCGGCAAAAAACGACATCCAGGTTCCGCTGGCCGGAATCGTTCTTTAAATTATGATAGTCAAACCTGATTTTGGACATAATGTCGCTGTGTATCTTATAACCGCCCTCGATCTTGTCAAAATACTTTTTCAGGTAAGCCTCGGGGATGCCGTCGATCCGGTTATTTGCGTAAAAACCTTCTTTTCCGGTCATAAGGCATTTCAGGCTGATATCGCTGGCGATTATCTCGAACTTCCATGGCGGCGGAAGGATTTCGCTTAATAGCATGGCAATGGTATACGGCTCTTCCCCGGTGGAACAGCCAGCGCTCCAAATCCTAATGGTGTTGTTGCCGGTTTTAGATTTTATCAACTCCGGTATTACATGGTTCTCCAATGCGTCAAAATGAGCCTGGTTGCGGAAAAAACGGGTCAGGTTTGTGGTAATTGAATCCAGAAAACCCTTTAGCTCTTCCTTGTCTTTGGAAATAGCATCAAAGTAGGTTTTTACATCGGGAATCGACTTGTTCCGTAACTGTTCTTTTAGCCTGCTTTCCAGGATCGACCGGTTGGTGGCAGTAAAGTGGATGCCGCTTTCGTTATAGATGAGGTTTCTATACGCATCAAAATCAGCGTCCGAAAAGAAGACATCACTCATTCGTATCCATCTCCTGGTGTATAAACCAGTGTAAGGGCTGGATTAAACTCTGTCAATTGTTTTATAATCCCTTTACATGAACAAGTATATTTTCGTCTCCGGCGGCGTTTGCTCGAGCCTTGGGAAGGGTGTTGCAGCCTCTTCCCTGGGCGCCCTTTTGGAGGGCCGGGGGCTTAACGTTTGTATGGTCAAATGCGATCCGTATATCAACGTGGATGCGGGCACCATGAGCCCCTACCAGCATGGGGAGGCTTATGTAACCGACGACGGGGCGGAAACCGACCTGGATTTGGGGAACTATGCCCGTTTTACCTCGGCGCCCCTTTCCCAGGCCAATTCCATAACCACAGGACAGGTTTACGATGCGGTTATCCGCAAAGAACGGGAAGGCCGCTATCTTGGCCGCTGTGTACAGGTAATTCCCCACATTACCGACGAAATTAAAAGCCGCATTACCGCTGCTGCCAAGGAATCGGCCGATACGGACGTTGTTATAGTCGAAATTGGCGGCACAGTGGGGGATATTGAATCGATCCCCTTTCTGGAAGCTGCACGGCAGATGATCCACGAATTGGGTAAAATCAACGCTATTTCCGTACATTTAACCTTAATTCCCGAAGTAGGCAGGGGGGAACTAAAGACCAAACCCACCCAACATTCGGTAAAGGCAATGCAGGAGATAGGGATTCAGCCGGATATACTTATTTGCCGCGCTTCGGCCATGCTGGACGAAGCAAACCGCAAAAAAATCGCCCTGTTCTGCAATGTAGAAAACGAAGCAGTTTTTACCTGTTTTAACGTCGATTCGATGATTTACGAAATTCCGCTGATGTTCTTTAGCCAAAACCTGGACCAGGTAGTGCTCCGCAAACTGGGCGTGGAAATCCGCCATGCAAACATTAAGCCATGGAAAGCCATGATGGAGAACTTTAAAGCCCAGCAGGGGACGGTACGGATTGGTATTGTGGGAAAATACATGGAACTCCACGATGCTTACAAATCTGTCTACGAAGCGTTGTTCCACGGAGGTTTGGACAACGGCGTTAAAATTGAATTTGAAAAAATAGACTCATCCTCGCTGGAAGACAGCGCCAAAACAAAGAGCATCCTGGACGGGTTTAACTTGGACGGGATCCTCGTGCCCGGCGGCGGGTATGGAGAAAGGGGAATTAACGGCATGGTTCATGCTTCCCGCTGGGCCAGGGAAAGCAAAGTGCCTTATTTTGGGATTTGCCTTGGAATGCAGGTTATGGTAATTGACTGGGGAAGGAACATACTTCGTTGGGAAGACGCAGATTCAACCGAATTTAACCAGGACACAAAACACCCGGTAATTAGCCTGCTGGAAGACCAGGATGATGTACAAAACTACGGTTTTTCCATGAGAAAGGGAAAATGCGACAGTACGGCAGAACCAAATACCCTGATTCATGCCGCATACACCAGGGACATTGCGTCCGCCAAACACGCAGCGTCAGGAAAAGATCAGGCTCCCGGCCTGAAAATTTCTGAACGGCACCGGCACCGCTATGAGTTCGCCAATATTTACCGGAAGGAAATGGGCGAAGCGGGGCTTAAACTTACCGCTTTTACGCCTGACAAAGCCCTGGTTGATTGTGTTGAATGGCCGGATCATCCCTGGGGGCTGGGTGTTATGTTCCATCCGGAGTTTAAGTCCAGGCCAACGGCTGCCCATCCACTATTCAGGGATTTTATTGCCGCCGCCAAAAAAAGGATAAAGGATAAAGCCTAAGATATGGATAAACGGGCATTGTGGTTTGTATTTTCTGCGCTCCTGGCTATGTCATGCTCCTTTACCTACGATACCTTCCTGCCAAACGAAGACGATCCAAACATGGTTATGGAAAACGCCGAATATGTACGGATAAAGAACGGTAACCCGGAAATCCAGGCACAGGCAGAAGAAATCCGCCAATACGAAGCAAAACATACCATGGAGCTCGATAATTTTTCCTTTAAGCAGTACAACGCCGCCCCGGAAGGGCAGGATGCAATCCCCGATGTTAATGCCAGCGGCAAGGCCGCCCTTGCAAGCCTGGAAACCGATACCGGCAATTTTTCTATGAGCGGCGGCGTAACGATAGAAGTTATTTCCGAAGACTTTTCCATGGAAACGCCGGAAATTTCCTGGCAGGACAAGGATCGGCTCCTCCGCGCTCCGGGGACGGTACATATTAGACGATCCAATGGAACCACCCTGCAAGGGACAGGGTTTTCCGCAGACGCCAGAAGCCGAAACTGGGAATTTGACTCTGCGGTAGAAGGATCGGTGGTAGAAGATGATAATAATTGACTATTATTCCATGTACGCCGATAATTAACCAAATATGGATCGTGCAGAATATCAAAAAACACTGGATCAGGCTCTTAATTCCTATGCCTCGTGGCTGGAAAAGACAGAATATCCCAAATTAAAGGATGAATTCAGGTCTTTTCAATCTTCTTTTACCACATTATACAAAATGCTTATCCAGAAAAAGCTGATAAACGAGGATCCATACAAGCACGAAGCAAAAATGGGCGAAATAAAGGTTCCCAAACCAATCCTTTCCGAAGGGGACAGAAAGGATCAGCTTACCATGAACCTTTCCGCCTACGACAACCAACTGGATTATCTGGTTAACTTTTTTCAGTTCAGCATAGATTTTTTAACGATGGATAATATTAAACGTATCCTGGGAGTAATAAAGTACATAGACTGGACGCATTTTACCGCCGATACCCAGGGTTCCACAACCAAAGTCGTTTACGATTTAATAAACACTGCCCGGACAGGAATAGACTCTTTTTCTGTTAATGTAATTAACGAAGCGATTTCAAAGCTTAAACAGGCAACGTCCCTTATATTAACTCATCTAAAAATGGCCACAACCTATAACAAGGAATCCTATAAACTGGAGCTTAGGCAGAATATTACCGGTACAATGAACGATGCATCGCTGGAAGCGGTTAAGAAAAAATTCGCCTCTGCCATGCCCGGAAAAGCCTTTTATCCCGACTTAATCGAAGAACTTATTAAAGAAGATTTTGGCCCCGGCGGAGAACAGATTAGGGACACCATACTTAAACAAATTGCCGTTCCGGAAGAAAAACCAAAAGTAGTACAAAAAAAAGTTGATTTTAAAATTACCCTGATGGACGGCCTTTTGGTAATAAGCTCTGTCGGTGTTGCCCTGGGCGATATTGCCCCCAAAATGGACGAAAATCATATGCTTCTGCAGAACCGTAAACTTACCTTTGGAGAAAAACTAAAGGAAGTTTTCCGGCAAATGTTAAACAAGGAACCTGAACCGATAATTTACGAAATAGAATACATAGATCCGGTAAAGGGCGTTGCTGTAAAGGAAAAGGTAAATTTTAATATTTTCCGCGCCGACCTGGACAAAAGGATACGGACGTACGCTTCCTTTAATATGCGAAATTCCGCCAAGGCAGAATCGATGGATCAAAAACAGATCCTGGCAATTCTGGAAAGGGCTGTTAAGGATGCCCAAAACCTGCACAAAACACTTACCGGCCTTGATGAATATTTTAAAGCAGACGCCCCCAGGGAAAGCAGGGAAAAGATAAAAGGAATTAAACCGGAACTTGCGACCATAAAAAATGCAATAATCAAAGCCAACCAAAAACGGCACGAATACAGCGCCCAGTTGGAAGAAGAAGAACAGCTAAAGAGGCTTGGGGTTAACGTTCCTACCTAAAAAAACTATACTGGTAACATGAAAAACAACGCCGCATTATTACCGGGTATCCGTTATATTGTTTGTCTTTCTTTATGTCTTTTTACTGTTTTTGCCCTTTTTGCCCAGGAGAAGCCTCTGCTGGACGGCGGCAGGAAAATCTTTCCCTTGCCCAATTATGCCGAACCCAGACCGGAACTAATCGACCGTACCGAATTAACCGTCGTTATTTCATGGGATGAGGAAGGTGTAGAACTGGATTTCCGGAAATCCTATATGGCAAACGAAGCACAAATTTATACTGCGCTCTACGAAGGACTTTTTTCGTACAATCCCTTTACCATCGTACCGGTTGCTGCGGCTGCTTCGTCCTGGCAGCTTTCTGAAGACAAAAAAACCTGGACATTTAACATCCGGCAAAATGCCCGGTACTGGAACGGCGATCCGTTGCGGGCAGAAGATTTCCGGGCCGCCTGGCTTTCCATGTTGGATCCGGTAAACGAAACTCCCTATTCATCATTATTTGATATTATCGAAGGCGCCAAAGATTACAGGCTTGGCAATAATACTGATCCTTCCAGTGTAGGAATTAGTGTGCGGGGAGATAAAACCTTAATCGTCCGCCTTAATGCACCGGCGTCATTTTTTCCCAGTATGCTGTGCCATCATTCCTTTAGCCCTATACATCCCTCCATGCTGAACAATGGGGACTGGTCAGCCCCCATGTCCAACGGCCCCTTTTACATAACCGGACAAACAGAAAAAGCCATCACCCTGGTAAAAAATAACCGCTATTGGGATGCAGACAATGTCTCGCTGGAAAAGATCAATATTTATTTAACCAATGATGGAGAAGAATCCGCAGCCATGTGGAATTCCGGCGAAGCGCGATGGATTGCGGGGACTGTTGATGTGGAAGCATTAACCAACGAAAGGGGTATTATTGTAAACCCAATGTTTGCCACTCACTATTACTATATCCGTTCCATTGGACCATGGAAGGATCACCGCCTGCGCCGGGCGCTAACCATGGCTCTGCCCTGGAAAGAAATCCGGGAAGGATGGTACCTCCCCACAAAAACATTAATCTACCCGCTTTCCGGCTATCCCGAAATTGACGGCATAGAAAAAGGGGACACAGAAGAAGCCCAGCGCCTCCTGGAAGAAGCAGGTTACCCAAAGGGGGTTGGGCTGCCGGAAATTGTAATCCGCATTTCCCCATCAGAAGAAGCAGATCGCATTGCCAAACTTATGGCAGGCGCATGGATGAATCTTGGAATCCCCGTAAAAATTGATGTTGTTCCCTTTGGACGGTATTTTAATTCCCTAAAACAGGATAATTACACGGTCGGATCCATTTCCTGGATCGGAGACTTTGCAGACCCCTACACTTTTTTGCAGATGTGGCGGCGCGATTCCAATCTTAATGACGCCATGCACGATGATGATGATTTTGAAGAATTGATGGAACGTTCCATGTATGAAGAAGGGCTGGCACGTTATAAAACTCTTGCGGAAGCGGAACAGTTATTGCTGGATCGGGGAGCGGCGCTTCCCATTTGCTATAGCCCTGCCCTGAATATTGTTGATACCGACGAAATCGAAGGCTGGTTCCCCAATGCCATGGATATTCACCCTTTTAAATATTTGCGGTTCATGGTTATTAAGCCGCTGCCCGGTGTAGCAATGTATTAACCATTACGGTTTTTACGGCCAATTACATCCCACTGGGTTATAAACATTGCAAAGAGCATAAAACCAAAACCAAGCAGCGTAAACGAACCGGGCTTTTCATTGCGCAGCAGTATGCCGCCGACTGCGGCAAAACATTCTTCCAGACACAGGATAATCGTAGCGCGGGCAGGCGGCGCATCTTTTTGTGCAACAACCTGCAAGGTATAGGCAATACCAACCGAAGCAAGGCCGCCGTAGAGTATCGGGATAACAGCGCCGGATACCGGGTGCGAAAAAAAGCTGCCATTTACAACAAGAGCAAGCAATTCAGGGAAGGGTGTCCACTGATATGCCGCAAAATCACCTGCAATGTGTACAGCCCATATTCCTGCAAAAGGCTCCAGTACAAACGCTGCAAATATTGAAAAAACACCACACCAGGCAAACTGTCCTGCCGAAAGAACAAGCGGATCTATCCTCTGCACAAGATGATCAATAACCAGAATGTGGACAGCCCAAAATGAAGCACTTATTAAAATAATTAAATCACCCGGATTTATTGATGATATATTTCCTGCAGCAAAAATAAAATACAGCCCAACAAGCGCAAAAATCATTCCGATCCAGGTTGGCAGCCCTGTTTTTTTGCCAATAAAAATTCCAAATACCGGAGTAAGTACTACATAAAAGCCTGTTATAAATCCGGCATTTCCCACTGTTGTAAATATCATCCCGATTTGCTGAAACATCACTGCAACAAAAAGTACCGTTCCGGCAATTAGCGTCATTTTAACCTGAGCAGAACGGCTGGTATTGTACGGAGTTGACAGACTGTTCCTTGCTCTAAAAAATAAAATAAGCGGAACAAGGGAGACCGTTCCTAAAGGAAAACGCACAGCATTAAAAGTAAACGGTCCCACATAATCCATACCGGCAGACTGAGCCACAAAACCAAAACCCCAGAGCGCTGCAGTAATTAAAAGAAAAATATCTGCCTTAAGAGCCCGTTTATTCATTAAACATTTACCTTAAATCCCTGTTACAAGTATTTTTTTAACACCAATTCTTTTTGGGTTGATAATTGCTCGAATTCTTTTAGCAAATTTTGTATCTGCACTTCAATTTTTTCTATTTTATAAATGATGTTTTGCTGTTCGGAAATTAGTGGAAGAAGAATGATTTTTGAATAGACATCATTTCTATTTAATCCGGGAACACCTGTACCGCCTGATAAATTTTCTAATGTTAATTTTTGTAAAGCATACCAAATTAACTTTAAATTATACTGGTTATTTATTAATTTTACATAAAAAGTTGTATCTATTGGATAACAATTTTTATCAACCCAAGTAACTTTACCAGCAGAACCTTTACGACCAACAACAATTGACGGACTTTCAACTAGATATTTACTATGATAACCAATAATTCCATTAGAACCCACTACAGGATACTCACCCGGTATTCTATCACCTTCTGACAAACCAGTACCGTATTCCAGCGTTAGAATAGTTCCAATTTTATGCCGTTCTTTTAATTCTGTGTTTAAAATATTATTAATATTTTTTCTTAATTTTTCAATGTTCTCTTGCATTTTATTTTCTTTATTTTCCAGCGCCTCGATTTCCGTAACAATTATTTCCTGTATTTCTTTGGATGGAAGGAGAATATATAAATTTTGAAGATATTTATAATGTCTTTCATATTTTTCTTTAGTTTTTACTAAATCCAAAAGGCCATACTGCAATACATTATAAAAATACTTTGGATTAAAATAATCCTGTGGTTTTAATAAAACTGTCCCATCAGCACCCCGGAAAAATTCAAAATCCAAATACTTTAAAGTGCAAGAATGGTCTCCAAAAAGTAAAACCGGCAGGTCATTAATTGGATTATTATTATCAGAATAACCGCTAATCAAATTTTCTCTCTCTTGAGTAATAACAGGATATTTTCCTTCCTTTTTAATATTGTATTTTTCTATTTTTTTTGTTGAACCTTCTATTTTTTTAATTGCATTAGTAAATAATATTTGTTCCCACTTGCTTTCAAATTTTACTTTTTTTTTTCCATCAGTAGAAATACTTTTTTCAAAATTCGACCTGTTAAAAGTCAATAAATCGGTTAAACTAACACGGGAAATATTATCTTTTAAATTTTCATGTATCAGGAAATTATAATCGCCATTAAATGCTTTATAGATATAAGCGCTTGCTTTTTGGGGATTATCATATTTTTCTTCATCAAACAAACTGGTACATTCACCAATAGATTTACCGCGTTGTATTGGGTGAATCCCTTCGTTTCCGCGGCGGTTAGAAAATTCATAGCCTAAAAACTTTTTTTCGGTATCTTTTTCACCAGTTTTCACCAAAACAACTTTTTGCGGATATGCCAGGATAAAATAAAGCAATTTTTCTTTCTCTGTTTCAAGCAATATATTCCAAAAATCTTTTTCAGCCTTTACTTTTAAATTTTTCCGGTATTCTTTGTAAATTTCGTGATTGATAACAGCGCTATCCGGCTCCTTTTTCTGCAAAGAAACATAATCTGTAAAGCTGATGTTTTCCCAAACATGCTTTATGTATTTGGTGATAGGTTTTTCTATACCGTTTATCGTATTGTCCTGGTAAACTTTAAACAAATTTTCAATTCCAGCGGCAATATTCTGGCAATCATAATTATTTCTACGCCGTAAAAACAAAATAACTGTATTTGTACCTGTTGCCATAAAAGTATTGCTTCCCAATTCGGCAATAGAAATAATTTCAAAATACTTTAAAATAATTTCTCTGGTTTTTGTATAAATCCCTTCATTGCTTAAAATGGAACTAGGTAAAATTATTCCCGCCACCCCACCATCTTTTAAAAGTTGTTTCATGCGTTCCACAAATAAACATTCAATTTCTGAGCTATTATCTGTCAGGTATTTGTAAAGCTCAAAATCTTTATCTGTATAATACTCCCTGGCAGCATTTTTAAAAGCAGAAACAGAATAAGGCGGGTTGGATATTATTATATCAAAGTTGTTGTTTTCTTTTGGGAAGTTTTTATTCCGCTTAACCAACAATCCTTTATATTCAGGATAATTAAAACATGCTAAACCATCACTATGAATAACATTTGCTAGTCCGTCGCCGTGCAAATAACAACCAACTTTGCCAACCTTTACAAGACGGTAATCTTTTTCGATTCCATAAACATAATTAAATGCCCATTCATAAGGATAATCCTGCGTTTTTTTAATAAATCTTTTAGTTTCTCCCGAAAAATCTCCCGGTTTATATTTTGCTAAAATATTTTGCAACTCGTGCATACATTCTGTTATAAAATGCCCACTACCTGCAGCATAATCAATAATATGCGGAAGCATATCATCTTTTTTCCCCATTAGTAATTTTTTATTTATAAAATCATCAATGGGTAAACTTTTAATGATAAATTGGGCAACAGGAACAGGTGTAAAAAACTGACCTGATTCCTGTTTTAAACCTGTAGTAAGAAGTAACTCAAAGAAGTCAGAAAGATATTGATGCTTTTTTGTATATCTTATTTTATATTTTTGTAAAAGCTCTACCACTTCTTTTACCACTTTTGCATTTTCCACAAACGATTTTCTGTCATATACTTCTCTTATGGCAAATTCGTTATTTTTTTCAAGTCGAATACGATTGATTTCCTGTTTTAATTCCCTTGCCAGACTATCATTAGAAGAAAAAAGCTGCTGATACCTTGTATCAAATTCATCCTCAGAAAAATCGGTTACTTTTTTTTCCAGAAATTCAGCCATTCCTTCTTTATAAAGATCTGTAAGGCGTAATTGAAAAGAAACATCGTCATCTACTCCTTCAAGCCATTGAAAACCGAGTTTGTTTTGAGTTTCTTCATTTATCCTTTCATCATAAATTTTGCATAAAAATAAGGTAAATATTTTATTAAACGCATTGGGTTTATCTGAAACAACATTGTGTCTTAGAATTTCAAGAAATTGATTGAAAATAAAACCGCTGTCTTCCTGTCTTATTTCCACTAAATCATATATGGTCAATGCCCTACTCTCAAAATTATACGGTTTAACCCAAGCATCAAAAACACCGTTATCTTTTGTGAGCTTGTTCCATTTTTCATAAAAATCTTTTACATCGCCTATGCGGTAATCATTTTCAATTTTTACAATTTCGTTACGGTAAATAATTTCTTTACCTTTTAGTTCAGATGCATAAAGCATTATTATGTCAGGTTTATCACTGAATTTGAAATATGTAAAAAGTTGTCCGCCGTCTTTTTTCATTCGGGCAAATTCTTTATCAAATTCTTTTCCATACATTTTACATTCGATTAGCAAGTATTCCGATCCATCATCACGAGTTACACAAATATCCAGCCGCCCGGAGGTTCCATGTCCCGATGGGTATGTTTTTTCCAAAATAATATTATTGGGTTTATAGCCTTTTTCGAGAAGTCGATTTACACATTCCAAAACTACGAAATTTTCAGCCTGAGAAAAATTTTGCGTTGTTTTGCTATTACATTTAATATCTTTCCCATAATTTATTATATTTTTATTAAAATCAATTCCAATGATATATCCATTAGTATATTTTTTGCTAAACAACCCCGATTCATTTTCTTTTGGAGAAAAACCAAGTTGTTTAATAAGGTCTTTTTCATACGTCTTTGGATATTCAATTTTATCCTTCATTTGTATCAATTTAAACCATAAAGGTGTATTTGTCCAGATTTAATCTTGCAGCAAAAAGAGGGTTATTTTAATATACATTAAACAATCTCTTGATTCCATCCTCTTTCTCGTATATACTATTTATATGAAAATTCCCCGCCAGTTTTATTGGGCTATCCCGGTTTTGCTTCTGCTGTCCATTATTGCAACAGAAACACTGGCTCAGGATACAAAAGATAACGCAACTGCCTGGATTATTCCCATTGTTGGAGACATAGAACCGTCCATGGTTACTTTTGTCCGCAGAGAAGCGCGCCGTGCATTGGATGAGGGCGCAGATTATCTGGTGTTCGAAATTGATACATTTGGTGGCCGCGTCGATTCGGCACTGCAGATTACTTCGTTTATTATGTCCATTAAGAAGGCAAAAACTGTTGCCTGGATTCGCAATACAGAAACTTCAATGGGGGTAAGCTGGTCGGCAGGAGCGCTTATAGCGCTTTCCTGTTCCCAAATCTACATGGCCAGCGGTACGTCTATTGGCGCAGCAGCTCCGGTTACTATCGGCGCTGACGGTAAAACTGAAGGAACAGGCGAAAAAACCGTAGCGGCGGTTCGCTCCCAAATTGCTGCACTGGCAGAAAAGAACGGCCACCCCACGGGAATTGCCCTTGCAATGGTGGATTACGATGTGGAGCTTTGGGAAGTAACCGTTGACGGCGTTGTAAAGGCGCTGACCCTTACCGAATTGGAAAGGCTTGAATTATTAAAACCCGGCGAGGCAGGAACGCCGCGGGAAATAAATAGAGTAGGAATAGTTTCCCCGGTAGGAAAACTGCTTTCACTTACCGCTGGGGAAGCATACCATCTGGGTCTTACGCGCGGTCTGGCCGAAGAACATGAGGAATTACTTGATCTGATTGGAGCCAGTATAGTGCTTGAAGAAAGCGTCCCAAGCACATGGGATTCGGTTATCTCTTTTTTAGTTTCCGGTCCGGTACAGGGTTTATTAATTCTTGTCGGTCTTGTTATGATTTTCTTGGAAATACAAAGCCCTGGATTTGGCATACCGGGTACTATTGGAATAATCAGTTTTATTTTAGTGTTTGGGGCAAGTTTTATGCTGGGCAGGGTAGGTTCTCTGGAAATCATCCTCTTTATGCTGGGAATCGGTCTATTGGCAGTAGAGATTTTCCTTATTCCGGGTTTTGGCGTTGTTGGTATCTCAGGCATATTCCTAATCGCCTTATCATTGATATTTTCTATGCAGGATTTTATTATCCCCAACTTTGAGTGGGAGTGGACTTTAATGGGCCGCAACGCTATTGTAGTAAGTGCTGGGCTGCTTGCGGCAATTACCGGAATTGCGATACTTGCCCTTCTGGGGCCAAAAACAAGGATGTTTAACAGGCTGACCTTAAACACACAAATTGAACAAACAGCAAGCGAAGGAAGCGGATGGAATAATGATGGCGGTGTTGAGCTTGATTTTACGAAACTTATCGGAAAAACAGGCAAAGCAATTACCGTACTGCGCCCAATAGGCAAAGCTGACATAGAAGGAGAAACATTTCAGGTAGAAACTGATGGATCCTTTGTAAATTCAGGAGAAGAAATCAAAGTAGTAAAAATACAGGGAAATATAATTACAGTAAGGAGTGTATGATGGGTAACATAACAATCGGCGTAATGATTATTGCAGTGGTTATTGGGCTTTTTGCTATTGGCTTTTTAATGCTTTTTTTCCGTTTTTTCGGGCTCTGGTTCAGGGCGCTCCTGTCCGGCGCACATGTAGGACTGGGACGTCTTATAGGAATGTGGCTTCGTAAAGTAGATCCCAGTGTAATTGTAGATTCCCGTATTATGCTTACCAAGGCAGGAATCGATGTTTCCTCAGATATGCTGGAAACCCACTTTCTTGCCCGCGGAAATGTCAGAAAAGTAAGCCAGGCCATGGTTGCGGCCAACAAGGCAAATATCCCACTGCCTTTCCAGCGGGCTGCAGCTATTGATCTTGCCGGCAGGGATGTGTATGAAGCAGTAAAAACCAGCGTAAACCCCAAGGTAATTGACTGTCCCGATTCATCAAAAGGGAAAGTAACTATTGATGCCGTAGCAAAAGACGGCATTCAACTCTGTGTTAAAGCCAGGGTTACTGTACGTTCCAACATTGAACGCCTTGTCGGCGGAGCCACAGAAGAAACCATTGTCGCCCGTGTCGGCGAAGGTATTGTAACTACCATCGGTTCTTCCGAATCGTATAAGGCGGTAATGGAAAACCCGGATACTATTTCCAAAACAGTTCTGACAAAAGGCCTTGATGCAGGAACAGCCTTTGAAATTCTATCCATTGATATAGCCGATATTGACGTTGGCGAAAACGTAGGCGCCAAACTTCAGGCCGATCAGGCGGAAGCTGACAAGCGCCGCTTCCAGGCGGAAGCGGAAAAACGCCGTGCTGCAGCCCAGGCGCAGGAACAGGAAATGCTTGCTCTGGTTCAGGAAAACCGTGCAAAAGTTGTTCTAGCAGAAGCACAAATCCCGTTAGCCATTGCAGATGCGTTCAAAAACGGCCACCTGGGAGTAATGGATTATTACCGGCTTAAAAACATCCAGGCAGATACAGATATGAGGTCTTCAATTGGAACTCAAAAACAATAATGTAATATGAAAGGGCTAATTGAAAACATTCAATTATTAATTCCTCTTGCTTTGTTTATTGCCTACCGCATAATGAGATCGAGAAATGCGGATACAAAAAAAGAGCAAAAAAAACAATCCGGCGGATTGGGTGAATTAATAAAAAAAATCCAGGAAGCTCAAAACAATCCTGATTACAGCAGATCACTGACGGAAGATACTGAAATTTACATACCTTCAAAAGTTCCGCAGCAGGCAAGAGGGGTTCAGAAACCAAAATCTGGTATCCGTCAACCCGCCAGGCCGGCTAAACCGTTACCCAAAAAACAATCTGTTCATAGTAAATACAAACCACTTTTCCCTGAAAATGCGGAAGATAAGACTTATAAACAACTTCCTTCTGGATTAATAAGTGATACTGCTGCACAGGTAACATCAGTTGCACAACAATCTTTACAAACAGGTTTTTCTCTGCAGGACTTAACCCCCCTGCAGCAGGCTGTTGTTTGGTCTGAAATTATTGGGCAGCCTAAAGGAGTATCTTTTTCATGAAATTGTTAATAGCGGATGATTCCATGATGATGCGGAAAGCTGTGGAACGATCACTTACAGAAAAAAATTTTACACTGGCTGGTTCTGCGGCTAATGGCGAAGAGGCCGTAAAAATATTCAAAGAAACTCTTCCGGATCTGGTAACTCTGGATATTTCTATGCCAAAAATGGACGGTATTACCGCCCTTGTAGAAATGTTAAAGATCAAACCAGATGCAAAAATCCTTATGGTTACTTCCCAAACAGACAGTGCCTCCGCCGCAGAAGCTATGGAAAAGGGAGCTGCTGGTTTTTTAGGAAAACCTTTTTCCACTGAACAGATCGTTGCTAAAGTAAATGAGATATTTGGGGCTTAATTTACTGTCTTGAATGGATACTTTTACCAGGTAATCTCGTAGTTCAGGGGCTGCTCCAACACCAGAAGATCCACAAGGGCAATATCAAACCGTGCTTCTCTGCCGGAGTATGTACCTCCTTTAACTGACTTTACCGCCCCCGACATGGTAATAGTTGCAGTAACCCTTGAAGCGGCAATTTCCGCTGCCAATGCTTTTCCGTAAACGGATTCTGCCAACACCAAATACTCTGCTTTGGAAAGCGCTTCTCCTGTTGCAGCAGGAGCCATAAGGGCAGAAAGATAATCCAATGCCTCAGGATAAATCTGCATCAGGATCTGCGGGGCAATGTTACGATCCAGATGAATCGCAAGTCTGCCGGACGATGAACTAGCCTCATATTGTACAAAACGATTTGCCCCTGAATTAAGCAGATCGCTTATATGGCTTACTCCGATTGTTCCTTCAACCCGCTCCTGCCCGGTATTCCGTAAAGCGGAAGATGCTATTCCCTTTGCAGATGTCAGCGAACGGTTTAACACCGCTGCATCCAATACAGAACCGGATTGAGAGCCGCTTAGGGAAGAAAAACTCCTTAGCAGGGCTATCATATTCGGTTCCAGCCCGGCCTGTAATTGCACACTACCCGATCCGTTCTGAATAAACTGTGCGTTAATTCTTGCCGAACAGGAAGGAAAGAAAATAACAATTGCTAAAATAGGTAAAACACGTAAAAACTTTTTCATACACTAAGTATAACAACACCGGAAAAGATTTGTAACAGAAAAAACAGCCACCAATATACGGAGAGTATCGGAAATGCTGGAAATAAACAACATGCCGCATACAGGAATTTATTTGATATTCAAAATGGGATCATGAAGCAAGCCGGTATAGATTATCATTTTTAAATATTTTTTTCATCCCAATGCGTATTTCGTAAGAAAAATCCATAAAAAACCACGGGATACTATCTCTGAGTACCCCGTGGTTTGCTTTTCAACCTAAAACAAAAACCAGCACAATGGTTATGAGCGCTTTTATTATCAGCCGTTCAGCCGTTTTTCGATGGCGTCCAGTTCATCGTACAATTCTTTGGGAAGTTTATCACCAAACTGGGGATAGTGGTTCTGCCGTACATCAGCAATTTCCTTTTTCCAGCCTTCGATGTCTACAGAACAAAGCTCTTTCATAACATCAGCGCTTATGCCGGCAGGCGGCTCAATAGCGCCGGGCTTTGGCAGGTTTCCGATGGGGGTTTCCACGCAATTGTCCTTGCCATCGCAGCGGTCAAATACCCATGCGAGTGCGCGGCTGTTTTCTCCGTAACCGGGCCACATAAACTTATCGTCATTGTCTTTTCGGAACCAGTTACAGAAAAAGATCTTTGGTAGTTTGTCTGTATTACCGGCGGCTTCGGCTTTCTGACCAAGTTTAATCCAGTGCTTAAAGTAGTCGCCCATGTGGTACCCGCAGAAGGGCAGCATGGCAAAGGGGTCACGGCGAATTGTACCAGCCTTAAGATCCAACGCAGCAGCAGTAATTTCCGAACCGGTAATGGATCCCATAAATACACCGTGTATCCAGCTTGTACTCTGATTAATAAGAGGAATGGTTTTGGGACGGCGTCCGCCAAAAAGGAACGCACTTATCGGTACGCCTTTTGGGTCTTCCCATTCATCGGCTATAACCGGGCATTGACCTGCCGGTGCGGTAAAGCGCGCATTGGGATGGGCAATTTCTTCGCCCTTGGGACTCTTGTCAGTTTGAGGTGCAGGCTTTGTCTGGCCTTTCCAGTCAATTATATCCTTTCCCGGCGCTCCGTGTCCTATCAGCTCCCACCAGACATCACTGTCTTCAGTAAGGCCGCAGTTGGTAAAAATTGTGTTTTTCTTTACCGATTCCATCGCATTAAAGTTCGAGTCGTTGTTTGTTCCCGGCGCTACGCCAAAGAAGCCAGATTCAGGATTAATGGCATAGAGTCTGCCATCAGCGCCAAATTTCATCCATGCAATGTCATCGCCAACAGTTTGAACTTTCCAGCCCGGCAGTGTGGGAATAAGCATGGCAAGGTTGGTCTTGCCACAGGCGGATGGGAATGCGCCGGTGATATATTTTACTTTTCCTTCCGGGTTAGTGATTTTTAGAATAAGCATGTGTTCGGCAAGCCAGCCTTCGTCCCGTGCCAGTACGCTTGCAATACGCAGTGCCAGGCACTTCTTGCCGAGGAGGGCATTCCCGCCATAGCCGGAACCAAAAGACCAAATTTCTCTGGTTTCGGGGAAGTGAGAAATGTATTTTTTATCAAGAGGGGCGCATGGCCATTTGCCGTTATCTGCTTCTCCCGCTGCAAGGGGCTTTCCTACAGAATGGAAGCAGGGTACATAAAACCCGTCGCTGCCCAGCACGTCCAGGACTTTGGTTCCTACCCTGGTCATAATATGCATATTTACCACAACATACGGCGAATCGGTAATTTCAACACCGATTTTGGCGATATCCGAACCTACCGGACCCATGGAGAAAGGAATTACATACATGGTACGGCCTTTCATGCACCCGCTGTACAGTTCATTCATGGTCTTTTTCAGTTCAACCGGATCTATCCAGTTATTGGTCGGACCTGCATCATCCTGGCTTTTACTTGCAATATAGGTACGATTTTCTACCCGGGCAACATCCGAAGGATCGGAGCGGAACAGATAACTGTTGGATTTCGCTTTAAGCGGTGTAGCAAGCCCGGCATCTACAAGAATTTTTATCATCCTGTCATATTCAGCTTTGGTTCCATCGCAAACTTCAACCGAATCGGGAGTCATAAGAACTGCCGCTTCTTCAACCCATTTTTTTAACCCGGCATGTTTAAGTTCTTCTATTTTCATGATCCTCTCTATCTCCTTTTAATTAATCCTAGTTGCGTATAGTATACTATCAGAACTAAAAAAGACTCAATACTTCTTTCTAAGATTCTTCTATCAACAATTTATACTCGATTGAATCTACCAGTGCGCTCCGGCTGGCGTCAATAATATCATCTGACACACCTACTGTACTCCAGGACTGGCGGCCATCTGACGATTCAATAAGGACACGGACTTTTGCCGCTGTAGCTGCCCCTCCGTCAATAACCCGGACCTTGTAATCAGTTAGCCGCACGTGTTCCAGGCTGGGATAAAAACGCCTCAGGGCACGGCGGAGCGCATTGTCAAGAGCATGAACCGGGCCATTTCCTTCGGCAGCGGCAACTTCATCCTGGCCGTCAACCCAGACTTTTACCCATGCATGACAACAGGCAATGTACTGACCGGTTGGATGCTCGCTCATCACCCTATATGCAAGAAGAGAAAAGAGCGGCTTATATAAACCCAGTTCCCGGCGTACCAGGAGTTCAAAACTACCATCGGCTCCTTCAAAGGCCCAGCCGGAGGCTTCCATGGTTTTAATTTTCTCTGCTACGGTTTTTACCGCC
>Ga0082212_10002525_pt1 | contig 26612 bp, 18 predicted proteins | sample TergutNt197P3_FD_71548 | JGI IMG/M metagenome (GOLD analysis project Ga0082212, IMG submission 71548) | Neocapritermes taracua P3 segment gut microbial communities from Petit-Saut dam, French Guiana - Nt197 P3 | ecosystem: Host-associated > Arthropoda: Insects > Digestive system > Gut ...
TGATACGCGGGCTTTACGAATACGGGTTTGAAAACGACGCCATAAATCGCCTTTATGCGCCCGGGGACAGGATAAACTGGTTTGCCCCGCTCGACGATGACAGGGGCCCGTGCACCACATGGGAGTGCATGATATATCCCGTCGGTCAGGCAAGCGGCAAAAATTGGGGCGACCTTTCACACCCCGATACGGCGATGGCGCATATCATGAGCGGCTATATGCTCGGGGTGCAGCCGACAAAACCGGGGTTCTCGGAGTACAGGGTCAAGCCGCTGAGCTTTGGCCTTGAGTTTGCCTCGGGCTGCGTGCCGACCGGTTTCGGCGAGATCGAATTTGAATGGAAAAAAACGCCGGATTCGTTTTACGCCGTTTTGACTTCGCCCGAGGGTACATCCGCCGAGGTTCATCTGCCCAAACCCGGCGCCGGCGCAAAACTGTATGTCAACAAAAAAGCCGCGGCCGGCTGCGGCCTTGAAGGCGACTATATCGTGCTTGAACATATCGCAGCCGGGCGCCATGAATTTGAAATAAAATGACGAAAAGGGGAAAATGATATTATGGAAAAAAGACCGGACATACTGTACATCATGTGCGACCAGCTCAGATACGACTGCATAGCGGCCTTGGGCAACGAAATAATCCGCACGCCCAATTTGGACAGGCTTGCAAAAAGGGGCGCGGTGTTTACAAACGCCTATTCCACCTGCCCCGTATGCGTCCCGGCGAGATACACGATAATGACCGGGCGCGAGCCGTTTAACACCGGCTGTTATTCCAACGAAGTCCCCGCGCCGCTCGACGGGCTTGCCGAAAACATGGAAGAGCGCTGCGGCGACTATCTCGCCCGGACTTTGGCGAAAGCGGGATACCGCACTTTCGGCGTGGGGAAATTCCACACCTGTCCCGACACGTTCGAGGATTTGGGATTTGGGACGCATATCCATACCGAGGAAATACCCGGTTCGCCCGAGATGAGAAAAAGGGACGGCTACGCCTCTTTTTTGCACGACAACCACCCCGAATTCGATTTTGTCGAACAGCTTCACGGGGAACGCACGGATATGTACTATATGCCGCAGACAAGCTCCTTGCCCGCCGATCTGACCGTGGAAAACTACGCGGCGGAAAGGGCGGCCGAACTGATAGCCGCCGACTGCGATTTCGACAAGCCGTATTTCGGGTTCGTCTCGCTCATCGGCCCCCACCCGCCCTTCGCCCCGCCGATCCCGTACAACCGCATGTACAACCCCGACATAATGCCGAACCCGATACGCGGGGACATAGAGTGCGACCATATGGACGAGCAGATCACGTGGATGAATTATCTGATCTGGGCGAACGAGCTCAACGATTTTTCGGCCCGCGAGGCAAAGGCGCGCTACTGGGGCGAGATAACGTATATAGATAACTGCATCGGCAAGATTCTCGATTGCGTGGAGGCCCGGGGAAACGCCGACAATACGCTGATATGCTTCTTTTCGGATCACGGCGACATGATGGGCGACCATTCGGCGTGGCAGAAAGAGTGCTATTTCGAGCAGTCATGCCATATCCCGTTTTTTGTGAGCCTGCCAAATAAAATCGCCGCGAATACAAAAATCGGCTCCATCGCCGCGCTGACCGATTTGTTCGGCATCGCGACATCAGCCGCGAAAATCCCGGAGCTTCGCGACGGGGCCGACATCCTCGGTGGCATATACAGCAATTCGCAGGCGAGGGAGCATCTGTTTGCCTGCTATATGCGCCCCGGAAGCCCGTATTTCAAGCTTATGGTTCGCCATGAAAACTACAAGTACATATATATGGCAAACGGCGGGCGCGAACAGCTTTTCGATCTTGCAAACGACAAAAACGAGCTTACGAACCTCGCGAAAAAGCTGCCCGGAACGGCAGAAGAATATATGTCATATGCGCAAAGGCACTGCAGGCGCAAGGGCTTGTCGGGCGCCCTCGACGAAAACGGCAGGCTCAAAAGCTTTGAGTTTTCAGAGCGCGGATTGTTCCGCATACATCAGTTCGACGCTTCGCGCAACATTTCCGATTTTTTGGTGACTTACAAAAATGAAAATTGAAAGGAGAGCGCTCAAATATGCAGGAATATCCCGATATATCTTTGTCCGAGGACTGGCATAACGACAGGCTGGGGGTCGGTTTTGAGGAGGATTTTTGGATCGACCCGGTGCGCCGCACGGAAAATCATATGCAGATCGCCTACGAGACGGCCAAAAAATACCCCCATCTCGGCCTGGGCAGCCTCGACCCGGCTCCCGCCCCTTTGGCCTCGGATCAGTATTCGCACCGCTTCATGGCTAAACTTTTCGGCTGCGAAATCGTATACAAAAAAAATCAGGCTCCCTCGGCGCTTTCGCTCGACTTGGAAATCGAGGAGCTCGCAAGCTTTCCCATGCCGGATCTGCACAAAAACGAAATCCTGAAAAAAGCCGTGAGCGACGCCGGCATACTGAAACGCAAATACGGCCATGTATCCGGGGGCATAAACACGGGCAGCCCTTTAAACGTGGCTGTCACCGTTTTCGGGGAGAGCTTTTTGGCGAGTCTGGTCGGAGAGCCCGATGTGGCCCGCCATATCCTGATGGTCATCGCCAAAACCGAAATCAGGCTGATCTACGAATACAGTCAGCGCATAGACGAAAATTACGGCATTTCGCCGCTGCACATGGGCTATGGGAACTGCCCCGCGATCATGCTTTCCCCGGAGCTGTATAAAAGGGTCGTGCTGCCGGTCGATCTGTGGGTCAGGCAGCAAAGCGATTATTTCCATCTCCACCATTGCGGCGTGTTCGACGACTACGCAAAACTCTACACCGCTTTGTCCCCGGCGAGCCTCGATGTGGGCGGGGGGAGCGACTACCGCAAGCTCAGGCAATATTTTCCCCGCACGCCGTGCAGCTATATTATCAACCCCGAATCCATAGAGGGGCAGCCGCGCGAAAATATAGACGCCGTGGTCCGCGACGCCGTGACCAACGGGGGGCCTGCGGAAAGTATAAGCGTTTTGCGGAGCTACGGCATGAGCAAAAACGCCACCGACGAAAATCTGGTCGATTTCAGGACTTCGGCCAAACGCCAGAATTTTGTTTGACAAGAGGATTTTTTTATGAAACCAAAAGTCTTGTTTATGTTGTTTCTTTGCGCGGCCGCCTTGTCAGCCTGCAAAGGCGATCCCGCCAAAACTCCCGGCAACCCGGCTGCGGAAAACGACAGTTTTGCCGACTCCGGATCCGAGCCGCAAAATTATTTGGACGCGCTGCCCGCAGAAAATTTCGGCGGGTACGCCTTCACGATCATCGGCAGGGAAAGCGAAGCCGCGTTCATCGTCAATTTCCCGGAAGAGACGGAAACCGGCGAACCGGTTAACGACGCGCTGTACAGGCGCGACAAGCTGATCGAAGAACGCTTTGGCATAAAAATCGAACATATAACCTTTCCGGGCGTGGCCGAGGTCAGCGAAAAGGTGGGTCGCTCCGTGGCGGCGCAGGACAACGCATACGACATGGCCATCGACTCGCTGGCCAACGGGCTGAACACAGTCGCCGCGAAAGGCGTGCTGCGCGATTTGAATTCGATCGACTATTTGAAACTCGGCAGCGACTGGTGGTGCAGGTCGCTGTATGAGGATATGCAGGTCAACGGCAGGATTTTCTATACCATGTCCCCCATATCCCCTCTTTACTACAAAACCCCCGTGGTGTTTTTGTACAATAAAATGCTTATGCGGGAGATGGATTTGGGCGACATGAACCAGTTCGTGCAAAACAACGAATGGACTTACGGCAAACTGGCCGAAATCTTGAAAGGCCAGAACCGCGACCTTGACGGCGACGGCGAGCTGAATGCGGCCGACGATTTTTTCGGCATTGCCGGCGACTTTTTGGCGGGCACCGCGCTTCCGTTCGCCCTCGGGCAGAAAATGATCGTCCGCGACAGCGACGCATATTTCAAGCTCAATTATGAAAGCGAAGCCATGATCGACGCGGTGCGGTTGAGCGCGGATATTTTGCGCGACAAGTCGGTTTCATACAACGCGAATACAAATTACGTGCAATACGGGGAAGTCAAGCCGTTCAAGGAAAACAGGCTGCTTTGCATGATCGTGCCGGTGGGTTTCATCACCGTGCACTTAAGGGACATGGAAAGCGATTTCGGCATACTCCCGGTTCCGAAATTGGATGCTTCGCAAGAAAATTTCTATGTTTACGGGGTGCCGCACATTTCGGCGGGCGTAGGCGTGCCCGCATATTGCGACAATCCCGGACGGACCGGCTTGATCATGGAAGCTATGTCGCATCTGTCGCATGAAACGGTGAGGCCGGCTGTCTACGACAATACATTGCAGCAAAAAGGGGCGAGGGACGAGGAATCCATCGCGATGCTCGATCTGATATTTTCGAACATATACTTCGATTTGAACGAAATCCAGAACTTCGGGGGGAGCTGTGATTTGATGCGCGAATGCACATTCTTCGGCACCGGCGATTTTGTTTCGGGATACGAAAAGATAAAGGCCAAAGCCGAAAAAGAGATAAAGGAACTGGTCGACGCCTATTTGGCGCTGGATTGAATTACGGGGGAATTGATTGAATGCAAAAAAATATATGCGAACAGGCGATATTCATGCCCGGCGGCGGATCCGCCGCCTGCAAGACGTTTGCGCTCGCCGCAAGGCGGCTGTGCGAATACGGAGGGCAGTTCGACATCCTGCACGGCGACCCGGGCGAATGCGATATCGGAAAATACCGGTTCATCATACTGCTCGGAGACAAAACCGAGCCCTGGATAAAAGATAAGCTGCCATCTTCGGCCGCTCTCGGCCACCCGGATTCTTTTGCGGTCGTCGCCGTCGAAAAATCGCCGCTCACCGTCGCGGTCACGGGCGGCAGCGCCCGGGGCGCGCTGTATGCGGCATATATGCTCGCCGACAAGATAAAGTCCGGCGAGCCCCTGCACGGGCTGCAAACCGCAAGCTCGCCGCTGATAGAAAACAGATACGCCATAGTGACCTCCACGATCATGGGCGGGCTTTATTTCGCGCCGGGGCTGTTTTTCAAAACGCTATGCGAACTGCCCCGTTACGGATACAACGGCGTGGTGGTATGCGCCGGAGGACAGGGCGCGTGTCTGGTTTCCGACCATGAATTCCCCGTCGCCGCAGATGGAAACGGGGGGATAAAGATCAACGGATACATACTGCCGGAATGGCGGGACATGATTTCGAAGGTGTCGGAATACGGCATGGAAGTGATACTCACGCTGCCGCCCGTCACGCCGGATTTTTTCGACGATGGAGCCGTGGATGAATTTTATCTCGGCGGCAGCGAGCCGGAGGGCTATGCGGCCGCGCTGTCGGCGTATTTCGAAAAGTACCTGAACGCGCTTTTGGGTGCCCTGCCGAATCTGGGCGGGATCGTCATTGGCTCGACCGAGGGCATAGAATTCGGCAAATGCAGGCGCTACTATATCGTCCCCGAGCATATAGCCAAAAACCCGGGAGCGCTTGCGGCGCTGCACAAAAACAACGAAAAAATCGCCCGCGCGTATTTCGGCGTTTTTGAAAAATTCTGCGAAGAACATAATTTGAAAGCCATATTCAGCAGCCACATAGCGGGCATACCCGATGCCACGCTGCTCGAAATCAGGCGCGTGCTGTACGATTATCCGAAAATAACCTGCCTTGAGGACGATTACTGGAACAACAACTTATGGATATATGAGCTTCCAGTCATGAACTACCTCCCCGAAAAAGCCCGCGAAGAAGCGGTCAGGCAAAATTTCGGCATGGTGCAGTGGTGCACCGACGCGGAATACTACGGCGGCGCGGCTTTGCCGAACGTATTTTTTGACACGCTGGCATTTTCGGCGAGAGAGGCCGTGCGCCTTGGCGCGCACACGCTGGTTCAACGGCTGAATGTCCACGACCGCACGCCCTACGGGACGCTGTTCGGCACAGCGGAAATCATCCCTTTCGCCGTTTCGCGGCAGGTTTGGAGCGGGGCAGACGCCGATGCCGACGCGCTCTGGCGCGAATGGGCATGCCGGAGATTCGGCAAAGCGGCTGCCGACAAAGCGGTCCCCGCGCTCAAAAACGCGAAACAAATCACGATGCACGGCTTTCAGCTCAATGGCAGCTATCTCATCATGCACAGCGCCGTCCAGACATATGAATGGGCGCCGGGACGCAACTGTTTCAGGCTGTTCGGCAAGCCGGGCGGGAGGCTCGTCGAAAAAGAGCCGGGCGAGATCATTCTCGGCGGGGAGCAATATTTGCTCCAGATGAAAACCGCATCCGCGCCAATAGGCGAATTCAGGGACAGGAACTCCTATGCGCAAATCAAGGCCGAAGAATCGCTCGCCCTGATCGAAAGCGCGAAGGATTTTCTCTGCGAAAAGGACTATATGATCCTCACGGAGCCGTTTTTTGACGCGCTCATCGTGCTCGGCATGCTGCGCCGCCTCGGGGAGGCCGCATACGCGGCGAATCTCGTCATTTGCAATTTTGACCGCGCGGAGGACCCATCCGGGCTTTTGAAAAAAAACATCGCGGAGCTGCTCGATTACAACGAAAAAATAATAAAGCCCCGCGGAAGCGACCTTATGCACCCTCCGCTGTACGATGCCATAAAGGAGCTGGCGGGGCTGTATAGTGAAATTTGCCGGATTGATTTTTAATGGAATTTTCGGGCGCGATTTTGCGTCATATGGAATATGGGCCCGAAAACAAAACGATTTGGAGGAATTTTTATGAAAAAAAGCGATATGCGGGTCGCGCCCGTCAAAAAATACGCGCCGCCGGAATACCCGACTCTCATAGATGCCGGAATCGCCCCCGCCATTCTTCGCAAGCTGCCCACGCGCTGGCAAAAAAACGCCGCAGTCGTGGCCGCGGCGGGGCTGCTCGGCGCGATTGCGCTTTCTTCTTGCGGGATTTCCGGCAAACCCAAGGCCGCAGGCGATAGCCCGGGCGGCGAAAGCTATCTGAACGTGGCGCCGATATTCGTGCACGGGGAGGGCACGGGGTCGATAGGCTGCGTCATGATCGTGCCGCCCGTGTTCATGTCCGAGCAGGAGGCGTTCGCCATCATAAAAAGCGAGGCAAGCTCCGCCGGGCTGGAATTTTCGGCCAAGGCTCCCGGATATGCCGCAACCCAAAACGAGGCGGCGGAGCAACTGGGAAACGGCGAATACAGATACAGGCTGGGCGGCAAATCCGTCGGATTGGATCTGTACGATGCCGAAAAGAAAGCCGCGCTCGCATATATCCCGATGCAAGCGGCGGAAAAAACATACCTGCCGGACAAAAACGGCAACCAGATGGAATCAAGCGTTGTATCATATCTCCCTCGCGAGCTCGCCGGGCTGGCCGCGCAGGATTTCGCCAAACAGGAGGGCGGCATCGCCGTAGGGGTGCTGTACGAGCCCGGCATGAATTGGGATTTGGTCGATGTATATTTCGCAAAAACAAACGAAATATGGGAAAGCTTTTTCAATGAGGAAAAACAGGACATAGACGAGGAAAACCTCGAAGAATACCGGGCAAAAATGGACGGGGCCCAAGCGGAGCTCGAGGCGGCCGTAAAAGAACGCATCGAAGCGGATCTGCGGGCGCAGGTGCGCGACTTTGTCGAATGGCTGCAAGGCCAGGGGATCATATAAATTTACGGAATTTGATTGACGGGTGGTATTCGCAACAAAATTTAAGGGGTGAAATTTATGAAGCATTATGAAGAAAACCTTGAAGAGATGATTCTGCGCGACTATCTGGCGCTTGACCGGACAAAGCTGGCCAACGAAAGGACGCTTTTGAGCTATATACGAGCCTTTATCTATTTTATCGTCTCCGGAGTCGGTTTTATCGAATTGACGGATAACCCGGTATATACATATATCGGCATAGCTCTCGCCTCGGTTTCCCCGGTGTTTTTGGCGGTGGGCGTATACAGGTTTTTAAAGCTGAAAAAAGCGCTGAAAAAGCTCGATATAAAATAGAGTTTGAAGGAAGAAAAATTATGTGGTACGAAAAAAGTTACAGGAGAAACCTCGTGGATATGCACATCGACGACTGGAACCCCGAGTTTCTGTCGGAGTTCTCGCCGGACGAATATCACAGCAATCTCGTCAGGGGAAAAATACAGTCGCCAATGATCTATTTGCAGTCCCACGCGGGCCATTGCTACTGGCCCACAAAAACGGGCCATATGCACGGCGCGCTCTCCGGCAAAGAAGACCTGATAAAGAGGCTCGTGGACAAATGCAGGGCCGATGGGATGGATGTGGTGGGGTATTACAGCCTCATATACAACACTTATGAGCATGACAGGCATCCCGAATGGAAAATGCACGACGGCGGCGGGAAGTCCCAGCGCGAAAAAGGCGGGCGATACGGGCTGTGCTGCCCGAACAATCCCGAATACAGGAAATTCGTGTTTATGCAAATGGCCGAAATAGCCGAGTATTTTTCGCTCGACGGGATGTTTTACGACATGACGTTCTGGCCCGAGGTCTGCCGCTGCGATTCATGCAAAAAGAGGTACGCCGGGGAAGTAGGCGGCGGGATCCCGGCGGAAACAGACTGGCACGACGAAAAATGGGTGAATTTCAACCGCAAACGCTGCGAATGGATCGGCGAATTCGCCGCAGCGGTGACAGCCGAGAGCAAACGGCTGATGCCAAACGCTTCGGTCGAGCACAACTTCGCCTGCGGGGTGGCGCTCGACTGGCGCATGGCTTCGACCGAGCTTGTCAACGAGGCCTGCGACTATACGGGCGGCGATCTGTACGGCGATCTGTACAACCATTCCTTTACGTGCAAGTATTACATGAACATCACGAAAAATCCGCCATTCGAATACATGACCTGCCGTTGCGCCAACGACCTCGGCCAGCATACGGCCACCAAGACGAAACAGGCGCTCGAGCTCGAGATCATGCTGACCTGCGCGCACCATGGCGCCTCGTTTGTAATCGACGCAATCGATCCCAAAGGCACGATGGATGGCCGCGTGTATGACAGAATCGGCGAAATATTCGCAAAGCACATCGAGTACGAGCCGCATATGGCGGGAAAGCACATAGCCGACGTCGGCGTGTATTATTCCACCACAAGCCGTTTCAACCGCGAGGGCGGCGATTTCACCAACAAGGAGTGCGCGATAAACACCGTCAAGACTTTGATTGAAAACCATGTGCCGGTCGGGGTGGTCTCGAACGGGTGCCCCAAAAAGCTGCCGGAATACAAATTCGTGTTTGCGCCGTATCTTTTCAACATGGAAGAGGATATAGAAAACCGGCTCGTCGACTACGTGCGCGGCGGCGGAAATCTGTATTTTAGCGGGGCGGGCGGCGAAAAGCTTTTGAATGAGCTCATGGGCGCGAAATACACGGGCCGCCTCACGAAAGAGACGCGCACATATATATCGCCAAAAAAAGAATACGAACCCGTTTTCGGCGAGTTCAACGCGGATTTTCCCATGCCGGCGGATTGCGCTCTGCCCATAGTGGAATTCGAAGACGACGAATTTGCGGCCGCCTGCATAACCCTGCCCTACACCGCGAGAAGCGAGCAAAAATTCGCCTCGATACATTCGGATCCGCCGGGCATACGCACGAACTTCCCCGCGCTCGCGATCAAAAAATACGGAAAAGGCAATGTGATATGGTCGGCCGCGCCGATCGAGCTTGTGGACAAACCGCAGTGCAAAAAAACGATCATGAACCTTTTGGAGATGTTTGTGCGCAAAAACGATTTGACGCTCTGTGCCAACACCTCAAAAAATGTCGAAATAATCGCATTTGCGACGGACGGCGGGTATTTGGTCAGCGCAGTCGATTTGAAATGCACCGAAGAGCTTTTACCGGTACGGTCTTTCGACATACGGCTAAAAACCGGCAAGCGGGTGAAATCCGTGGTGAAGCTGCCGGATTTCACGCCGGTCGAGTTTGAATATTCGGATGGCAGGGTTATCTTTTCCACGGGTGAGCTGACTATGTTTGCCATGTATAAAATTATCGAGGGCGAAAATTAAACCATCCCGGCTAAAAGAAGGGGGGATTTTGGAGAAAATCCTTGCGTAGGAAAAAGAGCCTACATAACGCTTATTCTCTTGGGCTGGTCTAAGCAGCCGCTATGCTGTAAGACCGTTAGGTCTGTCAGTTTACTTTTGCGCAGTATGTTCAACGCGCCGTTGCAGTCGGCATTGACAATAGTGCCGTTTTTTGATCTGTACTGCCCCCGCGATATGCGTTTGCCGCTGAACTCGCAGTCTTTCGGGTTGTCGGCGTTCCAGACGGGCAAAATGTCGTTGGCGAAAAAGTCAGCCTTGCTCGTGTAGCTCTCTTCCTGTTCGACATAGCTGATGCCGTAACGCTCGCAGAGCGATCGTAATTTCTGCCGCAGGTTGCCGTGGGGGATATTGACGAAATTCTGATTGTTCCGTTTGCCTATGCTGATGCTGCGCTTCCAGCCGGGGTTGTACCCTACAACGATATTGCCAATCTCATGTTCGATGCAATAGTTCACGATGATACGGGCAGTTTTGCACATATAGTAGTTCATGCGGTTGCTGCGTTTTCGGGCAAGCAGATATTCATAGCGCATATACTTTCTCTCGGCAAAGTAATATTGACGGACTGCGTACAGCGTTGAGTTATACAGATTTTTGGACAACACGCACAGCGAGCGCAACGCAGAGTATTCATTTTTCGACAGATTGCGCAACTGGCATTTTTGTGTGAGATACATGATCTCACCTCGATTCTATAAGAATATGTGACGGGTGTTTTCGAGCCTGGCGCAACATCAAAACCGACGAAACACCCGGCCCTGCGGGGCCACCCTCTTTGCGAAAGAGGGCAAGGGTAACAATCAGACTTTTGCTCATCTCTATGAGAATATTATGCCATATTTTCGCCATAATGTCAATGGTTTCAGCGAAAGTCCAAAAGAAAATTATATGGAAAGGCAGGAACGCGCATTCCTCCCGCCGCTTAACGTGTAGCGAATGTGAACGACAGTTCACATGCAGTTCACGCCAATCGATGAATGCAGCTCACGTCAATAGATAACCTGCGGATTTTTGAAGCGGGAGTATCATGCGCGATGAATTGATGAATTCGATTTTGACTGTTTTGTCAAGACTAATTTAAGTCTTTTGGGGTATTTTGTTTAAGTGTTTTGGGGTAAAATATTTTAGCGTTTTGCGTTTTGATTCGGCTTGGGCAATTTTATTTAAACAAGTATTTATGCTTGATTTTTTGAATTGGCCATGCTATACTGTATGCATTGAGATAGTTATTTTTATGACCCTATAAACCGTACTGCTGACCGTGAAAATTTATATGGAGCCGATTATGAAACGCTCATATAATCTGTTGTATGACTATATACATTGGTTTGATGACGGCGAATTGATATTATCGGGAATCAATGTGTATCAAATAGCTGAAGCTGCGCTCGTAGACGGCGGAGCGATTGACGAGCATATTCAATTTTGCGATGAAATCACCTATGTCGTGTCGGGGAAAGGAACAGTTGTTTCAAACGGTATTCAGAACGAAGTTTCAACCGGCGACATACATATGATATCAAAGGGAGAAAATCATCGCATTTTGGCAAACTTGTCTTCTTCAATTGCGATTCATCTGCTTGGGATATACATTTTCCGAACAAAATATCGACAGAGATCATTTAATAATCCCGACCCCCGCCGTTGTAAAAGATAACGGCAATATACGAATACTGCTTGATATGATGATAAACGAGCTATATTCCAATCTTGAAATGCAAAATAATATGCTTGATTCGTTATTTAAGTCTGTTCTGATCCTTATTCGCCGTTTATATTTTTCACAAGACATAAAAATTTTTCGGCAGGAAAGCAAAAATGAAGTCGCCATAAAAACTGTGTATGAAATAATCCGATATATAGATAATAATGCCGCAGAAATAATCAATGTAAGTTCGGTTGCGAAAGCTCTGTCATACAGCGAATATTATATTTCGCATCTTTTCCGTGAAAAAGCAGGAACAACGATAAAACAATATATCACATCAAAAAAAATTCAAATCGCGGTGCAGTTGCTCAAATCCGAAAAACTTTCTGTCATAGAGATTTCCAGAAATTTAAGGTATGCGTCGCCGCAAAGTTTTATCAGGGCTTTCAAAAAGCAAATCGGAATAAGTCCGGGGAAATATCAAAAAACAGCAAATTTTGACACATAAGACAGCAATTTAAAAATATATCGCTGTCTTTTTTTGTGGTATAATGAATTAACGATAACAATATCAAAAGCGAGGAGCCATATGAGAAAAAGCGATTTTGAAAACATGCTTCTTATTTTAAACAAACAACAGCCAAACAGACGGACAATTTATGAGTGTGTCGTAGACCGCTCGCTCATAGAGCGCGTGTCAGGCAAACTGAGCGAAAGCGCCGACAGTTCGGCGTACTGGTCATGGTATGTAAACGGACATATGAAAATCGGCTATGATTGCGTGCATATGCATGCGTCGGGATTTCATTTCAGAGGCGGAGAACATGAACATTTGCTGACGAAATCCCTCAACGACAATCCGGTGATAACCGACTGGGATTCGTTCGAGCGGTACAAATGGCTTGAACCTGAAGACTGCGAAAGCAATCTCAAACATCTGAAACTCCCCGACGGCATGAAAGTCGTCATGACCTGTCCGCTCGGAGTTCTGGAAAACGTCATAAATATCGTCGGCTACGACAATCTGTGCATTATGTTTTATGAAAACCCAAAACTCGCGAAAGCGATATTTGACGCGGTCGGCGAAAGGATTTACAGATACTGCTCGTTATATGTCGCAGACCCAAAAATCGGGGCGCTCATGGTGAACGACGATATGGGATTCAAAACGCAGCCCATGATAAGCCCAAGGCAACTCAGGGAATATGTTTTCCCGTGGCACAAAAAATGCGTCGAACTGGCTCACCGCGAAAATAAGCCGGCGATACTTCATGCGTGCGGCAATTTATGTGAAGTCTATGACGATATAATAAACGACGTGAAAATAGATGGCAAGCATTCATATGAGGATATAATCCAGCCAGTTGAGGAAGCGTATGAGATGCTGTATCCGAGGCTTGCGGTCCTCGGCGGCATAGATATAGACTTTTTATGCAGGAAAACGGCGGAGGAAATAAAGGCCCGCTGCAACGCTATGTTCGAGAGAACGAAAAACAGGGGAGGCTATGCCGTCGGCACAGGAAACAGCACCCCGTATTATCTGCCGCTCGAAAACTTTTTTGCCATGGCAAACACAATTTATGATTGATATATAAAGGTAATTTTTAGGGGGAATCTCATGAAAAATATTAAGATAGCTATGCTGCTTTTGATTATTTGCGTTGTTTTCACAGCCTGTTCGTCTTCGGATAACTCAAAGGCAAACGATGGCGGCGATGAATCGCAAAAAAATGAAGCCACCGCAGGGGAAATCATTGAAACCGCCGCCGAATCGTATTACGAAATTTTGGGAGAAAAAAATTTTGAAGGAGATACTTTTACAATTCTCGACGCGAACGATCTGCCTCAATGGTTCCACAATTTTGCCGAAGAAATAAACGGCGACCCCATAAACGATGCCCTGTATGCCCGCGACAAATTTATCGAGGAAAAATACGACGCAAACATCAGGTTTGTTCCAATCGCAGGAGGCAACAACGGTTGCAAAACCTTGGAAAAATCAGTTCTCTCCGGAGATGACACATATGATTTCATAGTATCCGAAGCGCAAGGCAGTTCTCTTGACATGCTTTTTACCCGCAACATCCTGTATAATTTAACGGATGCCCCGTATCTTTCGCTCCAATCGCCATGGTGGAATAAACTGCTCTATGAAAATTTGCAATTCAACAACAAATTGTACTATACCGGCGGGGATATATTTCTCGCGTCATTCTCTCAGGCGCCTGCCGCAATTTATTACAATAAAAGGTTAATTCAAGATTATGGCATAAAAGATAATTTATATGATTTGGTATTTGAGGGCAAATGGACGCTTGACGCGCTTCATGATATAATAAAAGAAAAAAATATCGATCTGAATCAAGACGGCAAAATGCACGCTGACGACGACTTTTTCGGCATGATCAACACAAACAATGCAGTCACCTCAAATATTTTTTGCACTGCGGTAGGCATAAAATTTTCGACAGTCAAAGATAACACGATAACTGTCGACTTGGCTTCCGAAGAATATATCAATAAAATCGACAAACTGGCGAGCATAGTTGAAAAAATAAATTTCAAGGAACAGAACGATACCACCGCAACTTTCAAAAACAGCAGAGCCATGTTTCTTGTACAGTGTTTGATTGTTGCGCAGATTGACCTGCGCGATATGGAAGATGATTTCGGCATATTGCCAATGCCGAAATGGAACGAACAGCAAGAAACATACAGAAGTTATGTCAATGCATGGTCAAGCGGTTTCGTCGCAATTCCCATTAATGTGGAAAGCATCGAAAAATCGGCATTTTTGATGGAGGCTATGGGATATGCCGGATATGAAATGCTTCGTAGGCCTGTATATGACATTACCTTAAAAATAAAAGCTGCAAGGGACGAAGAGAGCGAAAAGATAATCGATATAATTCTCGAATCTTGTTATTTGGATTTGAACAGCCAATATAATTTCGGCGGGTCGATCGATGTTTTGCAACAAGCGATAATCGAAAAAAAACCTTTTGCGTCATCATACGAAAAGAAAGAATCCAACATACAAAAAGATATCGAAAAATTCATAGCGGCGATGTCGGAAAACGAATAAAAAATTTCAAGGAGGCCGAATATGATCGATTATGCAAAACACAACGAAGAGGCAAATAGGGTTTGGGAGGCTTACCATAGCGGAAATCCCGTCAGGATGCCTATGTTTTTGTGGCTGAATCCGCGAGTGATCATTCTCGATGAAAAATACAGCGGCAAAGTCACATTCGAGCAATATTACAAAAGTCCGCAGGTAATGCTCGAAACTCAGCTCAAGCTGCGCGAGTTTGAATCATGCCATGTCGTCTATGACCATATCATGGGCATCCCCGAACACGGCTGGCATATCTATACCGATTTTCAAAACGATTTGGAATGCGGCTGGTTGGGCGCGAAGGTGAAATACAGCGACAACGCCGTGCCTTTCACAGTCCCGTTTTTGGGCGACGGCAATAAAGACATTCTGTTGAAAAAAGGCATACCCGAACTTTTTAGCGGGCTTTTGGGCAAAGCGCTTGATTTTTATAACTATTTCACCGAAAAGAAAAACGAGGGCTACACATACAAGGGCAAGCCCATAAACTCGATCGGATTCGGCGCGATGGGAATCGACGGAATAATGACCGTGGCCTGCATGCTCAGAGGCACGACGGAATTTTGCATCGATTTGTACGAAGACACGAACTACGCGCTCGAACTCATGGATTATATAACGGAAGCGGCGATATTCCGCATAAAAGGTTTGCGCAAATATTTTGGCGAAGCTGAAATAACGCCCTCGTTCCCATTGGCGGACGACAGCATCCAGCTTTTGTCATGCGAAGATTACGAACGCTTCGTTCTTCCGTTCCATAAGAAAATAATCAAAGAGCTGACAGACGGAACGGGAAGAAATTCCATCCACTTGTGCGGCGACGCGGCAAGGCATTTCAAAATGATCCAGGACGAACTCAACGTCTATTCTTTTGACACGGGGTTCCCCATCGATTTCAAAAACACGCTTGAAGCATTGTCTCCCCAAACGCAGATGAACGGCGGCGTCCATGTCGACATTCTTTTGCATGGAACCCCGGATGAAATAGAAAATGCCGTGATGGGCATCTGCAATGAGGTAAAACCGCTGACAAAAAAATTTGTCATGCGCGAAGCGAACAATTTATCGCCGAAAACGCCGCTTGAAAATATATCCGCGATGTATGAAGCCGTCAAAAAATTCGGAAGATTTGAATAATATGCGAATGTGCTTGATTTTATTCAAAAAAATTGATTTGTGCTTGATTTTTTGATTTGGCTGTGCTATACTGTATGCGTTGATATTTTTATATTAATTGGAGGCAAAGAGGCAAAAATGAAAAAAATCCTGTCAGTTCTTCTCGCGGCCATCATGATCCCGGCGCTCGCGCTGTCCGCAAGCGCGGCCCCGCCAAAACAGTACCCGATCCTTCGCGCGGCCACCCCGCCTACTATCGACGGCGTCGTGAATGCCGACGAATGGCAGGGCGCGAAAGTCAGCTATGTCGACAGTTCTTTTGATCTTCAATGGGGCGATTCCGAAAATCCCATCAAAACCGATTTTTATATGATGTGGGACGATGCGGGCATATATTTCGCCGCCGCCGCCAAGGACGACCCGAGCGGCTTCGTCAAATTGGCCGACGGCGAGGAAAACACCAAACTCGGCGACGGCGTCCAGCTCTTAATCGACCCTTCATATACCGTCATCGAGGACGAAATCGTGCAAAGCGCGCATAACGGGTATATATTCGACATATATCCCCAGACCCCTTGGTACGAGCATTGGATCTATCCGCCCGAGGAAGGCGGCCTGTACGACGTGAGAGCCGGCAGAAACGTAGTCACTGCGGGCTGGGTCGCCGACGACGGCAAATCATGGTCGGTGGAGGCTTTCCTGCCCTGGGCAGATTTGCAAAAGGGCGGCGAATTCCCCATGCCGAATTTCACCGTGGCCGAAGGCATGAAAATGTCGCTCGGATTCATCGCCATGGAAATGGGCGACAGCCAGTCCGGATTCTGCACATTTGACGGCTGGGAAACCGCAAAATGGGACACCGGAGTGCTCTCGATGGAAACCGCCGGCATACAGCCCGCACCCGAGCCGGAACCCGAACCCGAGCCCGCGCCGGAAGAAGCCCCGCCGCCCGCGGCAACCGAGGCCCCCGCAGCGGCCCCCGCCGAACCCGCGCCCCAAACCGGCGATTTTGGCATTTGGCCGGTTATAGCTTTGATGCTTGCCGCAGGTTATGCATCGCGCAAAATAAAGGCAAAATAGAAGCGGATGCGCAAAAGCCGAAGCCGAGCTTCGGCTTTCGCGTGTCCGGGATCCAAATGGGAAATATGCCAAATCGCATTTGTTAAATACAAAAGTCTGCGTTAAGTCAAGATTTTTGAAAATAATCCTTAGGAGGGAGAAATCATGAAAAAGACAACAAAAGCAATTGTGTTCGTCGTTTGCGTTTTGCTTGTTTTTGCAGCCATGACTTCCTGCAACGCAAAAGATGAAAAAAGCGGCGACGGAAAAGGCGACCCCGCCGCCAATCAAGAGAATGAAAACGCAAACAGGGCGAGATCCGCAGACGACGGGCTGCTTCGCGACAATCTTCCGGACGGCCTTGATTTCGGCGGCTATGAATTCAGAGTGCTGTTCCATACTTACGGCGACAGGAGCGGCGCGTATTTCTATCCCGAAGCGGAAGAGGGCGAAATATTGAGCGACGCTTTTTACAAGCGCAACAAAAAAATCCAGGAACGTTTCAATGTAGCGATAAAAGCGACGAAACAGGAGGGCGGCGGCAACCTTTCGGCAGCCGTTATCGGAAAGGACGTGTTGGCGGGCGCAGACGAATACGATATGTATATGGTTGTTGACCGCGAAGCCCAGAACGACGCGAGCAAGGGATATCTGTATCCCGTAAATCAGTTGGAATATGTCGATTTGGCACAGCTTTACTGGCTGCGGGACGTAAACGAAATATTGACCGTGGGCAGCAAACTGCCTTGGGCGTTCAGCGAAGAAATGCTTTCAGTCTTTGAAAATACGCTCGCCGTGTTCTATAACAAAAAGCAGGCGCAGGATTTGGGTTTTGAGGATTTGTACAGGATCGTGAGAGAGGGCGGCTGGACATTTGACAAATTTTTCGAGTATGCTAAAGCGGGCATAAAAAATTTAGGCGGAAATGATAAAATGACTGCGGACGACTGCTGGGGGATCGTGGCGGGAAACGATGAGTTTTACGCCAATTTTTGGATAGGTGCGGGGATCAACTCGGTTGATAAAGATGCAAATGGCATGCCTTACTTCGCCCTGCCCGGAAACGAAAGATTTTTGACGATGGCGCAGCTGATATTTGACAACAAATCAATAGACGGCATGTATTGGGATTCGCACACCCGAAAATTGCCTTTGGGGACGGGGATTGCCGCCGGGATAGATTTTTTCAGGAACGGGCACGCTGTCTTCGTGGTGGCGACGATACAAGAAATGGTTAATCTCAGGGATATGGAAGACGATTTCGGGGTGATACCGTTCCCGAAGTTCGAAAAAGAGCAGCCGCGCTATTATTCGCGCATATCGGGCGGCCGCCCGTTCGTCATACCCACGACAAACCAAAGGCCGGACATAGCGGGAGCGCTCATGGAGGCGATGGCTTGCGAAACCAGCAACACGGTTTATCCCGCATACTATGAATCGTCCCTCAAAAACAAATTCTCGAGAGATCCCGAAACGGTCGAAATGCTCGACCTGGTGCGCGCGACTCTCATGTACGACCTTGGCGACACGATATGGTTTTCGGACGTAAGAGGGCCGCTGACAAACGACTTTAACGGAAAGACCAACAAAATTGCGTCGTGGATCGAAAAAAATTCAGACAAAGTAGATAAGGCGATCGCAAAAATAGTCGAATCCATCATGGAAGCTTATTGAGATTGAACAATATATTTTTCAAAAGGCGGAAAAAGCGAAAATGAATGAGATTGTCCATTGCCGCATAAATTCAGACGGAGCGGGAACGAGATTTGACGGGGTGGGGTCGGTCAGCGCGGCATCGGTTTCACGGTTTTTTGTCGAATACCCCGAACACGCCAAACAGGATATGATAAACTTGCTGTTCGCCCCCGGAGTGGGAGCCTCGCTCCATGAACTCAAAGTCGAGATAGGCAGCGACATAAACTCGTCGTCGGGCACAGAAGCGTGCCATTGCCGCACAAAAGCGGAATATGACGACATGATGGCGCACATCGACGAAGCCGGATACAAGCCGAACATAGAGCGTTTTACCAGAGGATACGAATGGGAAGTCATGAACCGCGCGAAGGCGGCGAACCCCAAGATCAAGTTCAGCGCGATGCCGTTCGCCGCACCCGAATGGTGCACCGGCGACGGCATACATCAGATCGCAAACGAACGCTGGCTGGATTATCTGATCAGCTTCCTGCACGGCGCGATGACTTATCATAAAATATCCTTTGACACCATCGCCCTTCGAAACGAAATACACGACGTGCTCAGGGAATGGCCGGGCGACGTGATAGTCCGGTACAGGAAAAGATTGGAAGAATTCAACGAAAAATATGGGCAGGACGTAAAGCTTGTCGGTCCCGACGGCGGCGGCGGAAACGGCGTTGGAGGGTTGAGTTTCGCCTGGGTGCCGGGTTTGGAACGGGATCCGAGGTATTATGAATCGATGTATGCCTACGCGGAGCACTATCTCGGCTGGACAACCGATCCCGAAATACAAAAAATACAGTTCAGGCAGGAGCATCCCGTGCTTCTGTGGGACACGGAAGATCAGGCATCATACAATATCCCCCCGGCAGATTTCAAGGAGCTCAACGGCGAGGGGGCGTTGGAAACCGAATGGGACAGGGCATTGCACTACGCTAAGATCATCAACCGGAATTACGCCAACGCGAAAGTCACAAAAACGCTCTTTGTGAATTTGATCGGGTCGTATTATAAATCAAACTATTCGGGCTGTTGGTTATTGACGGCAAACCAGCCGTGGACGGGCTGGTACGATGTGTGCCCGTGCATATTCGCCGTGGCGCATACGACGCAGGCGACTGAAGCCGGCTGGAAATTTCTCGACGACGGCTGCTTCGTCATCAAAAACGAAGACGGCGGCGTGATTGCGAGCGCAGTCACGTATATGGATCCCGGCAATGACCATGACTACAGCATAATCATCGAAACGGCCGACATGACGCATCCATTGAATGTGCGTTTTGAAAAGCCCGTCGGGGTAAGCGAAAAGCCTTTGAACATCTGGACGACAAGCCAAAGCGAACTGTTTGAGTTTGCGGGCCGGCAGCCGACAAACGGCGAGAACGGTTTTGAGATTTCCGTCCGGCCGAAAATGATATATACGCTCACCACCCGCACAGATTTAAGCCACGGCGAACCCCTTCGCGAAATTGCCGCCCCCGGCCCGTTCCCCCTGCCCTATCACGACGATTTCGACGGATATGACGGCAGGCTGCCGAGACATTTCACGGATATGGCCGGCGCGTTCGAGATAGTTGAGGGCGGAATGGCCGAAAATGGCAAATGCGTAAAACAGGTTGTGCGCGAGAGGACGAAAAATCAATATCTCAATATGTCGGACAACTATTTCCCCGTCACATATATCGGCGACCATCATTGGACCGATTACGAGGTGAGCGCATATGTGAAAATCGAAGAGGAAAATCCGGAGGGGTGTTGGGCGGGAATCATAGGAAGGGCGTTCAGCGACGGGTCGAAATGCACATCCCCCGACTGCTATATGCTGTATCTGCACAGGCCGGCCAATTGGACTTGGGGCAAGCGGGCAAACTGGCGGTTCGCCAAGGAACGTTCGGGAAGGCGCGGCGATGAGTTTCACCAAATCATATTCGCGGACTATATCGAAGATTTCGACTGGGGAAAATGGCACAAGCTCAAACTGAGATTCGACAAAAACAGCATATCGGCATGGGTTGACGATATGCCTGCGTTCGTCAATTACAAATGCGACAGGGATATATTCGAGCCGTTCAAATTCGGCATGGCGGGGCTTGCGAGCGGCTATAACGAAGCGTATTTCGATAATTTCAAAATTGACAGGGCAGAAGATTGCCCCGCGCCCAAATCATTCGTCAAGCGGATCGATTTCAACAATTATGATATCGCCAATTCCTTCGAAAATCTCAACATACCCGGAAAAACCCTAAAGCTGGGCATGAAAATCAAAATGAAACAAAGCGTAAAAATAACGGATGTCGGCAGGTTCTGGATAAACCGCAACAAACGCCCGCACGCAGTCTCGGTGTACGACGCGAAAACGCTCGATCTCAAAGGTTCGGCGCTGATCGAAATGGACAATCCAAACAATCCGGGCGAGCCGAATTTCGCCTCGCACAAAATGGATTATTTCCACGGGTTTGTGTACGACCGCTTGGAAATGCGGCTTGACCCGGGCGAATATTATATCGTTTCAGACGAAACAATCGGAGGGGACAAATGGTACGGCGGCGGCAGTTCGCTGCCTATTGTAACGCCTGCAGAAAGCGAAATATTCGGCGACGTTTGCGGGGCCAGATGCGTCGGGGACCCCAAGCTGCTTCCATCGTGGTCGCTTGAATCCGAAAAATCCGGCAACTGCTACGGCCCCGTCAATTTTAGGTTTTCTTCGCCATCGGAATTTTAAATATTTCATGCCTTTGATTCATGCTTGATTCATTGGAACAAAAAAGCCTATTGGCGGGAAGGGGAACAATGTATCAAAAAAAAATATATGAGCAGCAAACTCTTGAAATACCGTTCGGGGTGGAATTGAATTCGGAGAACCGCTGGGTGAAACTCGCGGCGATCATGCCGTGGGAAAAAATAGACCGGATATATTCCAAAAACTTCAGCGGGGAAAAAGGCCAGGTAGCCAAGACGAGCCGGCTGGCGTTCGGGGCGCTGTATATAAAAAAACGGCTGATGCTGAGCGACGAGGAGACGATGAACCAGATACGGGAGAATCCGTCGATGCAGTATTTTTGCGGGTATGAATGGTACACCACCGAAAAACCGTTTGACAGCTCGCTGATGGTGCGTTTCCGAAAAAGGATCAGCGCAAAAATGATCAAGGAAATAACCAAAGAGGCGTTTGCAAAAGCCTCGAAAAAAGACAGCGAACAGGCGGATCCAGTCGAATTTTATAATATGTAAGGAGTTTTTAATATGCATATTTTTTCAACGCTGTTCACCGCGCAGTCGGTGGACAAAGAGCTGCGCAGCCCGGAGGGGCTGCAGGAAGCGGTCGATTGGTGCAAGGCCTCCGCTTTGCAAAAAGTCTACATCGAATCGTTCAGGGGAAATTTGTTTGTCGGGCAGGATTTGCTCGAAGCGGTGCGCGACCGCTTTCTCGAAGAGGGCTTTTTGGTGTGCGGCTGCGTCACCACCACAAAAATGCGCAAGCTTTCAAACGGCTGGAGCGAAATCGCGTGTTATTCCCACAAGCCGAACCACGAACTGATGGAGTCCATCTTCCGCCGCACCGCCGCCGTGTTCGACGTCATCATGATAGACGATTTTCTTTTCACCGACTGCAGCTGCGAGGAATGCGGCAAAGCCCGGGGGGGACGCAGCTTCGACGAATATCACGGCGACGTCATGGTTGAAATGTGCCTTGAGCGCATACTGCGCCCCGTGCGCGAGGTCAACCCGTCTTGCAAAATCATAATCAAATACCCGCAATGGTATGAGGATTTTCAGAAACGCGGCTACGACGTGATCCGCCAGACCCGCAATTTCGACATGACCTGGGGCGGCACGGAAACCCGCGACCCCGAAAACGAACGCTGGGGGCGCTACCCGCAGACCCAGGCGTTCTATATGATGGCCTGGGACATTTTACTCGACCCCGAAAAATGCGGCGGGGGCTGGTACGACCCATATGGGACGAGCCCCGACACATACCTCGAGCAGGCGCGGCAGACCATACTTGGCGGCGCAAAGGAATCCGTGCTGTTTTGCTACGGTTCCCTGCATAACGGCGACGAAGGGACGAAGAACACCGAGGCGATCCGCAAAGAAACTGCGGCGCTTCACAAATTGGCATACATGATATCCGGCAAAAAGATAGCCGGGGTGTCCGTGCCCAAAGCCCCGGGGCGCGACACCGAAAAAGAAAAATATCTTTCGAGCTTCTACGGAATGCTCGGAATACCGGTTGCGCCGGGCATCGCGCTCGACCCTGGGGCAAAGTCGGTCATTCTCGGCTGCCAGGCCGCCGGCTTTCCGGATGCGGCGGTTTATGCCAAGGACTCGATCAAGGGAAATAAAGCCGTGTGTTTCAGCGAAGGCTTTCTCGAATATATGGCGATGGAGCCTTTGCAGGGCGCGCTGGTGGCGCACCCCGGAAATGACAACTGGAGCCTGACCGAAATGCCGCAGCCGGAACTGGATGAATTCCGCAATTTTCTTTTAAAACCCTTCGGAATATCCTTCTTCGCCCCCTCAAAAGTCGCTTTGAATTTATACGACGACGACATGGAAATAATCCAGAATTTCAACGATTTTGCCGTCGAGGTCACCCTCGATTTAGCCGGGCGCAGCCCGAAGGCCCGCAGCATATCGCTGGTGCTATCGGAGGGAAACGAAGCAAAAATGAAGCGCGACAACGCAAAGTACACAATCGGCATCCCGCCCAGAACGTTAGTTGCGATCAATTAGGCCGGGCTTTGCATCTGTCCAATAGCTTTTTTTATAAAATTATAAAAAAGTGGGCGATAAAAATATGACTGAACAAGAAAACGTTACAGAGTCAGACCAACAGAACGCCGTATCGTTGAACATGGACGAAATAATGAAAATATTGTTCAGGCTATCGGATAAACTGACGGTGCGAATGATAAATTCATTGTTCGGCAAGGATATACCGCTCGACGCGAAAGTGATAACCGAGAACGCAGAGATACACAGGTTCAGCATGACCGAGCCAACGGTGGAAGAAATTCGTGCCGATATGATAGTGAACATCAATGGCGAACGGTATCATCTTGAATTCCAGACTGTGAACGATAAAACAATGCCGGTTCGTATGTTCGAGTACGGTTTCATGATAGCGATACAGGAAATCAAAAGCTGTCTGACTCATATAAAAGACGGCATCAAGCTGAATTATCCCAAGCAATACGTGATATTCGTCGAGCAGAACGAAGCTATACCGGAAATGGAACTGACGATGAAAGTTATATTGTGGGACGGCGATGAGAAGGAATATGCCGTTCCGCTGATGCGGTACTGGGAAGAAACGCCGGAAAGTCTGGAAGCGAAGCATCTGGAACCGCTATTGCCTCTGCAGGTGTTCAAACTCAGAAAAGGGATTGCGGAGATAGCGAGGTCGAAGAAACCCGATGCAGAGAAAGAGAAACTGACCGAAGAAAAGCTCCGTGAGATAGTAAAAATCTATACGGAGGTCACAGAAAAAATACGTGACTGGACAGAGAAAGAAGAATATCTGACGGCGTACCACGCAGAGCAAATGCTTGAAGCGTTACAGCATCTGTCCGAATATCTTTACAGCAATTACAAAGGTTATACCGAAATAGAAAGAGAGGCGATACAGATGAGCGAATCTAAATGGAGTTTTGCCAGAGTGCGAAACGAAAGCAAAACTGAACGAAGCAAAGAAACGGCGCAGGAAATGTTTTTGGACGGCGAGAATATAATGAAGATAAAAAAATATTCAAAACTGCCGGACAAGGATTTGGCTGACGTTTTACTCAGTCTTCCGAAGGATGTGCAAATTAAATACAGCATACCTATACAATAATCTGTGCGCGCAAAATCAAATGCAAAATTACAACTCAATAAAAAAATAATCAACGCAACGGCGGCTTACTCGAAACAGGGTGAGCCGCCTTTTTGCGTCCAGTCGAAAGGAGAACTATCATGCCGAAAACTGTAAAAACCATATACCGCCCAGGACGTTGGTCGCGATATGCTGACTTTGGCAAAAATATATGCCTTGAAAAAACACGGCACAGTTTTATATCCCTGTGCCGTGTTTTTTTAGTTTCGCAGAGTTTTATTTTGGCTCCAACGCTCGTAGATATGGATAGCCGTTGTTTACGCCAGAGCTGATATTCCAGATAGTGTCAAAATCGAAGCCGATAAACGAAGACTGTGTGCGCATTCCGGGTGCGGTGTGTGAGTTTGCATTTGTTTGCGTAAAACCGGAACCCCCACATACCCTTGAAACATTGTTAAGGTAATGGCAATTTTCAATTATTAGGTTTGAAGCATTTCCATATCCGGTAAGCGTAGCACTAGAACCGCCGATTATGGCTCCGCAATAACGTTCAGGATTTGTGCTGATATTACCCATACGATTAGAAATATTGCCAATGTTATAACAATTTTTTGCATTGTATGTATCAGCGGAATACCCAACAATACCCCCTGAAAAAGCTCCATTGCTTTGCGACCAGCTTTCAGTATGTATGTCACCGATATTATAACAATCTGTCACCGTTTGGTTTGTAGCTACTATCGCATTTCCGATGATACCTCCTGCGCCGGTTAGAAATGCTGTGCCGCTGGAGGCGTATGCCTCTATTTTGCCGGTATTATAACAATATTCAATATCACCTTCATAGTTTCCTGCTATTCCTGCAAAAAAAGTCATGTTATTTGATTTGTCAGAAAAGGCGCGTATGTCGCCAGTATTAAAGCAGTACGATATGGAGTTAGAGCCGTATCCGGATATACCTCCCGCAAAAACTACGTCATTTGTATTGGCATTGATATTCCCGGAATTGAAGCAGTTATAAATCTTGCCGCCACTACCAACTATTCCGCCTACGAAAATTGCATCAGTTGATGTCACAGATATAGTTGACTCTACCATGCCAAGGTTTTTTATTGAGGAACCACTAGCTATGCCGAATAATCCAGCATAAATAGTTTCGTTGCTGTTTATCCGAATTGTCATATTCCTTATTATGTGTCCCTGTCCGTCGAAAATTCCTTTGAATGGGCTACCGCTTTCCCCGAGCGGCGCCCAATCCGCGCCGTACAGATCTATATCCGCTATCAAGTGGTAATTTCCGTGTAGATTATTTCTTATCGCTTCCAGTTCCGTTCTATTGGATATCGGAATTGAACCCGCAACGGGTGGCTCTAGGTAATCTCCGCCCGGTTGTTCCACTTTTTTCATTACAATCATTTTTTCATATCCTCTGGGTGCAGTAAACTCTATTGTGTATCTTCCTAACAATAAATTATCAAACGCATAGCTTCCTGTGGCAGTCGTCGTTTGTTCACCTACTAAATTGTCATTTAAGTAAATTTTTACGCCAATATTTTGTAAAGGCGTTCTTGCTTCGTCCACGACTTTTCCCTCGATAGCACTTCGCCCTACAGTTTCAGCATAAACATCACCTAAATCCGTGACTTGTTTATCATTTACCTCAAATATGTTATATATATCAAATATGACTGAACCGTCCAAATTAAACATAGCATATGCATCGTAAAAGCTTTTTCCATCTGGTGAAATTGCAAGCGTATATTTGCCAGTTGGACAACCACCGATTTCAAATGAATATGTATATGTAGGAGAACTTATGGATTCTGGTCCAGTAGAGTTTATAAATCCGGTATAATATTCTTTGCCAGTATCCACATTTGTTATTTTTGCTCTTCCAACACTTAATGGTAACTCTTTTCCATCTTCTGTTAAGTGCGCTTTTCCTTTCACGCCTGTTGATTCTGGTTCATTCCAGTCCGTAAAGCGAAACAACTCATCCCCACGATGTTCAACCATATTTGCGTATTTATCTCTAAATTTGATCCAATCAATTAGATCAAAGTCAAGTGGTATTTGCGT
>Ga0082212_10002526_pt1 | contig 26612 bp, 33 predicted proteins | sample TergutNt197P3_FD_71548 | JGI IMG/M metagenome (GOLD analysis project Ga0082212, IMG submission 71548) | Neocapritermes taracua P3 segment gut microbial communities from Petit-Saut dam, French Guiana - Nt197 P3 | ecosystem: Host-associated > Arthropoda: Insects > Digestive system > Gut ...
GAATTATGAGCGAACAAACAGCAATAAAATTATTTGAAACAAAACAAATTCGTACCGCATGGAACGAAGACCGGGAAGAATGGTATTTCTCGGTGGTGGATGTTGTTGGCGTTTTAACCGACAGCGTTGATGGTAGAAAATATTGGAATAAACTTAAACAACGACTTAAGGAAGAAGGAAATGAAACGGTGACAAATTGTCACCAGTTGAAATTATCTGCGCAAGACGGCAAAATGCGTATGACTGATGTGGCTGATACTGAACAGATTTTCAGAATAATACAGTCAATCCCTTCGCCTAAAGCCGAACCTTTCAAACAATGGTTGGCGCATATGGCAAAAAAACGTTTAGACCAACTGCAAGACCCCGAATTGTCTATCGAACAGGCAATGACCGATTATAAACGTTTGGGATATTCCGACAACTGGATAAATCAGCGACTGAAAAGTATTGAAATTCGTAAAGAATTGACCGATGAATGGAAAAGACACGGTTTGCAGGAAGGTATGCAGTTTGCCTCGCTTACCGACATTATCTACAAAACATGGTCGGGAAAAACGGCAAAGGAATACAAACAATTCAAAGGATTGAAAAAGGAAAATCTTCGCGACAATATGACCAATAAAGAGTTGGTAATCAATATGCTTGCCGAACTTTCTACAAAAGAAATATCTGAGGTTTCCAACCCCGAAACAATGACCGAACACGAAGATATTGCCCGACGCGGAGGAAAAATCGCTCAAGAAGCCCGTCTGAAACTTGAAATTGAAACCGGCAAAAAAGTAGTCACTCCGCTGAACGCAAAAAATATTTTGGGTATTGAACATAAAACCGAATAACCATGAAAATCATCCTCTTCATCGGAACAGGCAGTTTTATCGGCGGAATCTCCCGCTATCTGTTATCGTTGCTGATACACTCAAAAACGACTTCGCTATTTCCGTTATCTACGCTGATTGTCAATGTTATCGGATGCTTTCTCATCGGCATTGTCATTGGATTTTTTGACAAAGGACAACTTTCTCACGAATGGAAACTCTTCCTTGCAACGGGCATTCTGGGCGGATTTACCACTTTTTCCGCATTCTCCAACGAAACAATCGTCCTGTTCAAAGAAGGATACACCGGTTATGCGTTGCTCTACATCGCTGCCAGCGTGATTTTAGGGCTTTTGGCAACCTATTGCGCTTATTTATTGATAAAACAAATTTAAAAATCGAAAAATGACCCATAAAAATTTTGAATTACGCGAATGGCGTTTGTCTGACGCCGCATCGCTTGCCGAAAATGCCAATAATATCAACATTTGGAACAATCTTCGGGACGCCTTGCCACATCCTTATTCCGAAGAAGACGGCAAAAAATTTATTGAGATGGCATTGTTGTTACCCAAACCGGCTACACTTTTGGCGATTGTAGTTGATGAAAAAGCAGTCGGAAGTATTGGTATCACGTTACACACTGACGTAGAACGAATTAGCGCCGAGTTAGGTTATTTTATCGGTGAAAAATATTGGAACAAAGGAATTATGACCGAAATTGTTAAACAAATGGTAAAGTATGCGTTCGCCAACTTTCCACATCTGCATAAAATTTATGCAACGCCATTTGATTTTAACACAGCATCGCACAAGGTTTTAGAAAAAGTAGGCTTCGAACGCGAGGCGATACTAAAACAGGCAGTCATTAAAAATGAGAAAATTGTTGATTTACATTATTATAGCACATTCAAAAATCAACGGCAAAAATCTATTGTAATTCGTCATTTTAACAAAGACGACTTTCCCATTCTGGAAAAATTGCAGTACGAAGCCATTTTTATTCCCGAAGGAGTTGAGCCGCCGCCTTTTGAAATAATACAACAGTCTGAAATAGAAATTTATATCAGGGATTTTGGTAAAAAACAAGACGATTGCTGTTTACTTGCAGAAATGGACGGAAAAATTATTGGCGGCGTGTGGGTTAGGATACTTTCGGGCGAGATAAAAGGTTTTGGTTACGTGGACGACGAAACGCCCGAATTTGCCATATCGCTGTTTAAGGAGTATAGAAATCAAGGAATTGGAACAAAACTTATGCTCGAAATGATTGATTATTTGAAAAATAAAGGTCATAAAAAATGTTCATTGGCGGTGCAAAAAGATAATTATGCCGTGAAAATGTATAAAAAAGTTGGTTTTGAAATAGTTAAAGAGAAAGATAAAGAATATTTAATGATTTGTGATTTACAGTAATAAAATAACAAAATGAAAATAAAAAAGGTAGATTCTATCAATGTAAAGCGTTATAATGTCTTGCGCAAATCTGCGAACTGGCGGGAAGTGTGTCCGGAATTCGTTGAAACAGGTTTTGGGAACAGTATTAATTTTGTTGCAGAGGAAAATGACGAAATAATTGGTCTTACAAGAATTATTACAGACGGAGGATATTTTAATTATTTGTCTGATGTAATTGTTTTACCTGAATATCAGGGAAGAGGGATTGGTCGTTTATTGGTGGAGGAGGCTATGAAATATCTGAATAATCGCCTCAATTCAGGTAATTGTATGTACGTTGCTTTAACTGCGGCTACCGGTAAAGAAAACTTTTATCAAAAATTCGGATTTGTAATATTGCCGGATGGAGAAAAAGGTGCGGGTATGAGTCAATATCTTATTCGCAACATGGAACTATAAAAAATTATAAACAACTATACTAATATGGAAAAACAATTATTAAGAGAACCCGAAATCTTTCCTTCAAAAGAGGTCTTAAAAGATATTCTTGGTGAAGTTTACAACGTGTTGGAAGAATTGGAAACAACACTCACAAATGAATTTGCCCTGACATTCGATTGGCGTTACTATAATGACGGCAAATCGTGGTTGTGCAAGGTATGTCATAAGAAAAAAACTGTTTTTTGGCTTTCAATATGGGAGGAACATTTCAAAACAAGTTTTTTCTTTTTGGAACGACATTTGGAAGGAATAGCGGCATTGGAAATTGATGAAAATAGTTTTACCATAGAAAAAGAATGGGGAAAGATGATACCGTTTATTTTCAGAATTTACAAACGTGAACAAATAGAAGATTTACTGAAAATGGTTGATTTTAAGAAGAAAGCGAAGTAAGTTGAATGCTATTCATCGTTTTTGCCAAAAAATAAATGAAAGAACAATAATTGGTACTCGATTGCATTACGTACATATACCGTATTGTGTTCGCCGGGACGAATCAGATAATCGTGAGGGATACGGTGTGCACGCAATTTTTCGTGTAACTTTTCATTTACTTCAAAAAAGAAATCTTCTGTACCACAATCAATAATTATAGATGGCGGGTTAGATGAAATACGGTCTAATTGATTGATTACAGTATGATTGTCCCATCGTTCTTGATTTTCATCATAAGTGCCAAGTGCTTTTTTCATTTCCCAATTATCGGGAAACGGTCGAATATCTACTCCGCCGTGTATTGCGCCACAGGCACCAAAAATATCCGAATGGCGAAATCCAATCCATAAACCACCGTGTCCACCCATGCTTGCACCGGTAATAGCACGTCCTTTATTGTTGGTAACAGTCTTATAATGACTATCCATATAAGATAATAACTCCTTAGTTATGTATGTTTCGTATTGCATTTCAGGGTTAATTGGGCTGTCCCAATACCAACTGTTTTTTCCATCGGGACATACAATAATCATCTCATACCGAGTTGCTAACTCCGGCAATCCCGAATGAGCCCGTAGCCACGTTCTGTCATTACCTCCATATCCGTGCAAAAGGTATAAAACAGGAAACGATGATTGCTGCTCATAATTATCAGGAAGAATAACCAAATTTCTGACATTCACATTCATAGAAGGACTAAAAACGTTTATTGTATCTACTTGTTGAGCAAATACTTTCGTAAAAACCGTCAAAAATGCAAGTACACCAATAATTTTTAAATTTTGTTTCATATTTGTATTTGTTAAGATTTTTGTTGCAAATATAACAGTTTTGTTTTATGAATTTGCCCCATTTATACATAGGCTTATATGATTGCGGATTATTAATTATTGTTATTTTCCCGTATCTTTGCAGATAATTAAACATAAAACACGAAGATAACGCAGAATGAAACCACAAAAAATTATACTTTGGATTTTTTTATTAATTGTTATAGACCAAGTAATTAAGATTATAATAAACTCTTTTTTCTTTGAAGTTCGATTTGAAATTATTCCGTCATTATTTGAGTTTAAACCAATCTTCAACGACAAACACAGTTATGGTAACGTTTTGCTTAACAAGCACTTTAATGTGAATGTAGGCTTATTGCCTCACATTATTGTATTTCTATCTGCGCAAATAATAATTCTTAGTATATATGGCTGTTTCAGGAGCAATATCTCTGAGAATAAAAAACTTCTCAATGCGGTTATTATATTTCAAATTGCAGGATTTGTTTGCGGTTTAATCGGAAATTTAATCTGGGAAAAAGGCACTCTTGATTATATATATTTGAAACCTCTTTTTGTCTTCGATTTAAAGGATTTATACTTAAACAGTTTCACGGTTCTATTTCTCATTTATTTACATAAAAACAGGACTAAAATAAAAACCTTAAAAATTAAAGATGTGGTTGTTTATGTGAAAAATAAACTGAAACCTGACGTTATCACATAACGTATCGGCAATTTACCTTTTCAATAATTCAAAATTTACTACCTTTGCCGCCGAAAATTTTAACACAACCTCAATGTTATTTAACAATATATTAGAAACAGTAGGAAATACTCCTTTAGTAAAAATCAACAATCTTTGCCCTAATCCGAATGTTAATATTTATGCCAAATTAGAAGGATTTAATCCCACCGGAAGCATTAAAGACCGTATTGCCATTAAAATGGTAGAACAGGCAGAGGCTTCGGGAGCATTAACCAAAGGCAAAATTATTGTAGAGCCAACTTCGGGAAATACAGGTATCGGATTGGCAATTGCTGCGGTTATAAAAGGCTATAAGTTAGTAATATATATGAGTGAAGCGGTATCGATTGAACGCAGAATAATTATTCGCTCTTATGGTGGCGAAGTTGTTTTAACGCCGGCAGAAGAAGGCACAGACGGCGCTATTCGCAGAGCCAGAAAGTTGGTAGCCGACAATCCCGATAAATATTTTATGCCCGACCAGTTTTCAAATGCCGGAAACTATCTGGCTCATTATGATAGCACTGCTGCTGAAATCTGGGAGCAGATGAACGGCAATATAGATTATCTGGTTTGCGCTCTTGGAACTTCGGGAACGATTATGGGTATTTCAAAGTTTTTGAAAAAACGCAATCCCAATATCAAAATAGTATCGGCTCACCCCATAAAAGGACATTACATTCAGGGGTTAAAAAATATGGAAGAAGCCATTGTTCCTGCAATTTACGACCCTTCGATAATCGACATTCAAGTGATGATTGAAAGCGAGGAGGCAATAGAAACAGCCCGACAAATTATTAAGGAAGAGGCTATTTTTGCGGGTATGAGCAGCGGCGCAGCAATGTTGGCAGCAATGCGAACGGCTGAAACGATAGGTTCGGGCAATATGGTCGTGATTTTTCCCGACAGAGCGGAAAAATATCTGACCACAAAACTGTTTGAAGGATTTGACGATTAAGCCTTTACCCTTTCAACGTAAGATTTATCGGTGGTGTCAATCTTTATTTTGTCGCCCACGTTTACAAAAAGCGGAACCATTATTGTTGCTCCATTTTCAACGGTAGCCTGTTTCAGTGTGTTGGTTGCCGTATCGCCTCTCAGTCCGGGCTCGGAGTATGTAACTTCCATCACAACAAACTGCGGCAGGTCAACGGTAAGAACCGTTTCGGTTTCGGCGTGAACCACCACTTCAACTCCAACGCCTTCGAGAAGAAACTCCGGATTTTCAATCAATGAACTGTCAACGTGTATCTGTTCAAATGTTTCAAGGTGCATAAAATAATATCCCATATCGTCCTTATACAGATATTGATAGGGGCGCCGTTCAACTCGTGCAACATTAATTTTAACGCCCGATGTAAAGGTGTTGTCAATTACTCTGCCGGTTTTGATGTTTTTCAATTTAGTTCTTACAAAAGCGGGACCTTTGCCCGGCTTAACGTGCTGAAACTGTGTGATAGAGTACAGGTCATTGTTGTATTCAATAACCAGTCCGTTTCTGAAATCTGCGGTTGTTGCCATAAATTTTTATAAATATTTTAAATTACTATTTTCTTATTTCAAGAGGAAATTTAAGTCCCGAATAACTTATCATTTCCACCATAAATGCGCCTACAAATATATCAAAACGTATTTTAACGGGGATACAATTTTCATCTGCCGAAAACCAAATAGAAATGTCTTCTTCGGTTTTAAACAGTCGCCCTTTCTCTGTAACCGGATTAAATTTGTAGCATTTTATTCTTCCCGATTTGGTTTTAATTTCCTCTGTTTTAATATATTTCAAATGAACAGGATAGAGTTCATCGGTAAACCAAGTTGTCATTGTTATTATATCGCCCGATGTAAGCGAGTTCTTTTTTACGGGCATAATTTTATCTCTTAAATGGTAGAAGCACGAAACTATGTCGAGAATTCCTTTGGGGGCAATTTGTATTCCTTTGAGGTCGCTTGTAAGTATTGTTGAGTCGCTTCGTGTTTTGTGGTCGAAAATTACTTCGTTGTATTTTCTGTACCGTCCTTCTCGTATGTTTCTTATCGTAAAAACGGGCAGCCCTGTTTCTATTTCCATATAACTTTCGTATATGTCCACTACTTTGAACAGCGCTTCAGCCATTCCGGTTGTTCTTCCCATAAGTTTCGAATGCCAAACCTTTTTGCCGTCATATTCGCTTTCGTTTAGTTCCAGCGTTGCTTCGCCTGCCGATACAATTCCGTAGTGTATGCTGTAACGTATCTGCTCGCTGGGCTGATAAACAGTGGGTTGGCTTATTGCCCGCAATCCCGACAGGATTATAAATATTGATATAATTAAAATTTTTCTCATACGTTTTTATTCTTTACAGATTTGGCGCTAATTTCCGAAAAAATATTCTTACGTTGCGTGGTTGCTACAAAATTTTTCAGATAAAAAGGTTCAAAATATGCAACATCTTCAAAGTGTTTCAACTTAAAAGCATCGTTTACAGGCTTGTACATAAACGCTGCCGATGGATTAAAATTATCAAAAAACTCTATATTTTGCCTTTTTATCGTATTTCTGCATTTTTCGGCTCCGTTGCCAAAGAATATAATTTTATGTTTTTCGGGTATTTCGCCCAAAGACGTTTCTGTAATTATATCTGCCGAAATATCTTTTATTTGCGTTCCTTCGTGGTTGTACAGCGCCGAATATACCTCCATTCTTCGTGCATCTATCATTGGACAAAATATGGTGTTTTCGTCTATTTGCCCCATTTTTTGAATTAATCCCATTGTCATCGACAGGGTAGTTGCAACGCTAATAAGCGGCAGCGAGGCTCCAAATGCAATGCCTTTGGCTACCGAAACTCCTATCCTTAAACCTGTGTATGAGCCCGGTCCTTTGCTCACGGCTACTGCTTTTAAGTCTGTTGCCGTAATACCGGCATCTTTAAAAAGTTGTTCTATATATACGGTAAGCATCGAGGCGTGCAACTTCTGGTCTGCGCTCTCTTTTACAAAAAAAACACCGGAGTTGCTGCATAATGCCGCCGAACAAACATCTGTTGCAGTTTCAATGCAAAGTATCATACCTTGTAAATTTAAAATGGCTATACACTGCAAAGATAGCAAAAAATAGTTTTACAGCCGGTATGTATGCGCACAAAACCTTATTCGGGCTCGAAAACGCTATCCAAATGTATAAACGGCAATTGGCGGAATAAGAAATATGCTTAATTAGAGCAGGGTTGTTATATACAACTTACGGAATAGACGTTACCTCATATTAATGATTGTCAGTTCTGTGTGGAAATTGGCAGAAAAAACAATCCGCTTATTTCACCGTTTTCGTTGAAAGCCAGTCGAAGTTTTAGCGTTTCCTTCTGAAAATAAAACGGCACTTCTATTAAATTATATTCACTGATGCTAATTTCTTCCGCACTGCCAATATCGGCTCTTTCGAATTTACCGTAAGCCATATTAGTTTGTGTCCAAGCCATTTGCAAACCAAGAGGAGGTAATTTTTCCTTCATATTTTTGTCGAAATAAACCGTTATGGCGTTAAAATCGCCTCGCTCAAAAGCCGTTACAACGTTTTCGGTTTTTTGCATAATAGTTAATGTATCGGAAACCACAATATTTTCCGCATCACTTTTATTTATATTTAATGCATCGATTGTCGGAACATTTATAAACAAGCCTTTTAACAGGAAAATAATAACAATTTTCGATAATATTTCTGCAACCGCCAGCGCACCGATAAATGAAACAACTGTCCGAGCGCCTTTCAAATTGCACGACACCGTATATGCGTTGTACATCAAAGCAATCATCCATATCGCGAAAAATAGATATACGAGCATAAAAATAATCATTCGCGGAATATCATAAACGCTTGCAGGGACAATCGGCAGAAAACAGATGATTGCCAGCGCCAGCATTGGAACACGCGACAGTGCCATCGTTCCCGCCACATCAATAGCGCGAAATTTGGTTTTTGAAAAGCAAATACCTGCCAGCCACATTGTCAAAAACAGTGCAAGAAAATTAACAGCCTGCATTGCAAAAGACGCTAAAAAACTGAATGTTGCCCCTCCGTGAACATCTAAAACGCCATCGAAAGCCACATTATTTATTTTGCCGATGACTGCCGTAAGCGCCATTGCCGCAAGACCGATAAACAGAGCCTGCCAACCGGCAATTCGCTCAAAAGGATTTATTAATTGCTTCATAATTTTTGTTTTATAAGTTTATAATTTATTAAATATCCAAATCCCAAATTCGCCACCACCCTTTTTTATAGTTCACTTGTATATCAATTTTGGGGTTGCATATCTTTAAAGTGTCCAAAAATTCCTGTTCACGTACAGGGGAAATCGATTCGAAAATCCCATAGCCCTCTATTCTCAATCTTTTAATTGAGGCGGCAGGCGATATGAACATTTCGTATGTTGTTCCCAATGAGGTATTATATCCTGAAAATTTTATTCTTAAAGGAAACGGTATAGGATTATATGCTCGCTCAACCGAAAAAATATCTTTAATATCCACACTGCCGCAGGGAATAATCCAACATATTTTTATGTATAACTTCTTTTCCGAAATTATATAACGTGTTCCGCAAAAAGTCAAAACAATAATAACAAGAATTACACTAATGGGATTAGCAATATTACCCGAAATAATCATCGGAATAAGCGGTGGCAAAAAGCCGAGCAGAGCAACAGCCATCAACAACACACTAATCCTCGACCGAAAAGTTTTCTTTTCCATATCTACTTCAAATTTTTAGTTCTTTCAATAATATCATCCAACAAATTACGCACGGTGGGGTAACTCAAATTCAGATATTTAGCCATATCTTTGAGACTTCCGCTACATTTAACGAATTGCAAAATAAACTGCTGGTCGTCAGGCGAAAGACGCGCCAATGCCGGCAAATCGTACAAACCCGATACTTCGGTTTGGCAGGTTTCACATTTCAGGCTCTTAACTTTTAGTTGCGACCGGCAACTCGGACAATTACAAGGTAACATAACTTTAATATTTTTGACAAAGATATAACATATTTTAATAAAATCAAAATAATTTTTAATAAAATTAAAATAATTTTTAATTTTATTTATTTTTCTATTACAGGTACTAAACTGAAAAATAATAATTCATAATTTAGTTATCCATAATTCATAATTATTTTTATCTTTGTAGTAGAAACTTAATATAGAGCAATTATGTTACATTATAAAGAATTGGGGCTGGTTAATTCCCGCCAAATGTTTAAAGATGCCGTTAAAGGCGGATATGCTATTCCTGCTTTTAATTTCAATAATCTCGAACAGATTCAGGCAATAATAAGCGCCTGTGTTGAAACCAAATCGCCTGTTATACTGCAAGTTTCGCGAGGAGCAAGAAAATATGCAAACCAAACTTTGCTGCAATATCTTGCAAAAGGCGCTGTTGAATATGCCAAAGAATTGGGACACGAAATTCCGATAGTTCTGCATCTTGACCATGGCGACAGTTTTGAAACGTGCAAGTCGTGCATTGAAACAGGATTTTCATCGGTAATGATTGACGGTTCGCACTTTACATACGAAGAAAACGTGAGAATTACAAAGCAGGTTGTCGATTTTGCCCATCAATTCGATGTTACCGTTGAAGGCGAACTTGGCGTGCTTGCCGGAATAGAAGATGAAGTTTCGGCTGAATATTCATCTTACACAAAGCCCGAAGAGGTGGAAGATTTTGTAAAAAAGACAGGTGTCGATTCGCTTGCCATATCGATAGGAACATCGCACGGAGCGTTCAAATTTAAGGTCAAAGCCGGCGAAGTGCCACCTCCTCTACGTTTCGACATACTTGAAGAATGCGAGAAACGAATACCCGGCTTCCCCATAGTTCTTCACGGCGCATCGTCTATCCCGCAGGAAATTGTGGCGGAAATAAATAAATATGGCGGAAAAATGGATAACGCCGTAGGAGTTCCCGAAGAGCAACTGAGAAAAGCCGCTGCTTCGGCGGTGTGCAAAATAAATATCGACAGCGATGGACGGCTCGCAATGACTGCCGCAGTGCGCAAAGTATTGGTTGAAAAGCCCAACGAATTTGACCCGCGTAATTTTCTCGGTCCTGCCCGCGACAAACTCAAAGAACTGTATAAACACAAGATAATCAACATACTTGGCAGCGCAGATAAAGCGTAAATACGGAATGGAAAGCAAACGGGCTATAAATAAAGATGATGCGTTGAAACGAAAAAACAGATTTTCGTTCATGCTCAATAACAGAGAGATGCGGGCGTTGGAAATTTATTGCGACAGGTATCGTGTAAAAAATAAATCGGAATTTATGAGAGAAACTATTATGAAAGCAATCATAAAACGATTTGATGCGGAATACCCTTCGTTGTGGGAAGAAAACAATCTAACGCTTTTCAACAAAAAAAACGGGCGATAACAAACAAGCGTCTTTTATTCTCTCAATCAACCATTTAGGCGTTGAGGTGGCTCCGCATATTCCCACCGTATTTTTGTCTTTAAACCATCGAGCATCTATATCTTCCTCGCCGGCAACAAAGTGAGTATCAGTATTTACCGACTTGCAAACCTGATACAGCATTTTGCCGTTAGAACTTTCGTTACCGCTCACAAAAATTACAACATCGTGATTGCGTGCAAAATCTTTCAAATACGGCTCTCTGCCCGAAACCTGTCGGCAAATGGTGTTATTCACTTTTAGCATTGTTTCGGGGTTATCAATGCAGGTTTCTTCATATTTCGCTTTAATCAACTCTGTAAGAGCGATATAATCGCTGATGCTCATTGTGGTTTGAGCAAAAAGCGCAACAGGTTTTCTGAAATCTATCCCCGACAAGTCGAAAGTGTTGGCTACAATTATTCCCTCGTTGTTTATTTGTCCCAGCAAACCAACTACTTCAGCGTGTTTGGGTTTACCGAAAATAACTATCTGCGAACCGTCTTTAAGGCTTTTTTTATGCGTTTGCTTTATTTTTGCCTGCAATTTTTTTACAATCGGGCAGGTGGCTTCAATAATTTCTATATTATTTTTTTTTGCAATCCTGTAAGTTTCAGGAGGTTCGCCGTGAGCACGTATCAAAACCTTACAGTTTTTAAGGTTACGAAATCCGTCATAATCAATTGAAACAAGTCCCATATCGGCAAGTCGCCTCACTTCCATATCGTTGTGAACTATTGGTCCAAGAGAATATACTTTCGTACCATCTTCGAGGGCTTTTTCGGCGATTTCAACGGCATTCTGAACTCCGAAACAGAAGCCCGACCTGTCGTCAATCTCAACTTTCATTCAGTTTTTTTTCAATAATTTCTTTTATCCAGTCCATCTGGGCTTCAACTGTCATTCTGCTGTTGTCGAGAGTGATAGCATCATCGGCTTTTCGCAGAGGGCTTATGTCGCGATTTTCATCGGCAATATCGCGCGCAATAATACCGTTTCTGATTTCTTCAAAATCGACATCTAAACCGTTGGTTTTAAGTTCATCATATCGGCGTTTGGCGCGAATATCAACGGAAGCCGTCATAAAAATTTTTATATCGGCATCGGGAAAAACTACTGTGCCAATATCTCTGCCGTCCATAACAATACCTTTGCCGGCTCCTATTTCGCGCTGAATTTCAACCAATTTGCTTCTTACCTCGGGAATTTGGCTTATCTCGACTGCGTGTTTTGTAACATCAAGACTTCTTATTTGATTTTCAACATTTTCCGAGTTTAAACAAATTTCCGAATTGTTTGTTTCGGGGTTTAAAACAAAGCCAACATTTATCTCTTTTAAACCGGCAATTATCGATTTTGTATCCACATAACCATCTGACACAAAATTATTTCTGATGCACCACAGGGTTATTGCTCTGTACATTGCTCCGCTATCGATAAATATATAGTTCATCTCTTTTGCGATTGTTTTTGCAAAAGTGCTTTTTCCGCACGACGAATATCCGTCAATAGCAATTGTTACTTTTTTCATCATAATGCAAAAATAGTACATTTAATTTATATGGAAAATTAATTTTGCAACGGCAACAGCCCAAAAAAGAGTGGCACAATTTGTGTGAGTAAATATTTTGCTATATTTGTAGCGACATATTGAAAACACAGAAAGTGTTTAGTTTATTCTCACAGATAAAATCTGATAAATTTTGAACAGAGAATAAGCGTACCCTCTCTCGTCATATTTTGGCGTGGGTTGTTGCTTATTTAATGTTCGAGGCTTTATCAGATGCCCTTCTGTTTGAATTGGCTTTCAGTCCCACGCTTTCTTTTTATAATTATTAATCTTGTTTGGGGCTGGCAGGGAAAACCTAAAACTATTTTTATACTATGTTAAAAGACGTATTAAATTTGAGGAAAGTGGTTGCGATGGCAATCTTCCTCGCAGGAAGCGCTGCAATAATGCACGCACAAGACATTATTACTCTGAGAAACGGCAATGATATTCAGGCTGTTGTTAACGAAGTTGGAGTAGATGAAGTCAGATACAAAAGATTTGACAATCAAAGCGGACCAAGTTATGCTCTCAAAAAGTCGGAAATTTTTATGATTAAGTACGAAAACGGTACCAGAGATGTATTTAACGAAACTGCCGTATCTGCATCAACATTCAATCAACAAATTAATCCTTATTACAGTAGCAGCATTTATTCACAACAAGAACTTCCATTATTAAATTATACTTTCGGGAATCAGATAGACCCCTACGGCGATAAAAAAAGTGCGTTTTTTGCAGGTGTTCTTTCTTTCTTCGTTCCGGGAGTTGGACAGTTTTACAATGGCGATATAGGTATGGGTTTTGTTTTTTTGGGTGCTAATATTGCCAGTAATGCAATTTGGATTGGTGGTAGTAAATATGACCGTGATTTGAAGGGTCCGTCTAGCAATATAGGGGCACGAAATCAGATTGCTGTTGGTTTGGTTTGTGCATTAGTGGTTAATATAAGTTCAATTATTAATGCCTCCAAAATTGCAAAAAGAGTAAATATGGCACGAGGCTACTACTATTTTGGCGAAAATACACAATTAAAAATTCAGCCAACAATGATACAACAAAATAATTTCGTAACAGGCAATAATAAATATACTTATGGAATGAGTTTTCGTTTAAATTTTTAGAGAAATGTTTTAATCCTTCCCTGCAAAAATCGATTTTCCCTTATGTTGCGACATAAATAACCCCGCAATAACAATGAGCATTCCTATAAAGTTTTGAACTGTAAGTTTATCGCCCAAAAGCAGAAATGCAAAAACAGCCGTAAAAACAGGCACACAGTTGGTAAAAACATTCGCTTTTAAAAGACCGATACGTTTAACGGCAAAGCCAAACAGTATAAACGCCCCGCACGATGCAAAGATGGCAAGCCACAAAACCGGCAGCAACATTTTAAGGGTTATGTTCATTTCCATTACAGGCTTTATTTCCATTGCCATAAACATTGGAAGAAAAAGTATTGCGCCGATAATATTCTGTACATTAACTATATACACCGGATTATAGTTGACTACAAGTTTGCTTAACGTAAGATTATATCCAACCGCTGCAAACACCGCCAAAAATATAAGTGCAATTCCCTGAGGACTGTAAGCAAACGAACCGTTTTTATCTACCACAAAAACCACTACGCCCAAAAACGAAAGTAAAATGCCCGAGTAATTCAACCAACTTAGTTTGTCATTAAAAATAATTCGGGCAGCAATAGCCGCAAAAATCGGAATAGTTGAAATAAGCACCGAGCAAACAGTAGCCGAAACGTGCGTCAGACCGTAACTTTCGCCAAGAAAATATACAAACGGCTCGAAAAAAGCGATAAGAAAAAATAGTTTATAATCGCTTTTTCTGATTTTTACAAACTGCTTTGTAACCGCCAAAAATGACGAAAGCAGAACCACCGCAAACACTAACCTCATGAAAACTATTGCAATAGGTCTGAAATATTCATTTGCCATTTTAAACCAAATGAACGAAAAAGCCCAAAATATCATTGCCAAAATAATGGCTCCGTATGTTTTTACTGATGGTTTCAAGTGTATTATTTATTTAAAAAACGAGGCTGCCAAGGTATGAAAATTTTTGAAATGAGAATACATAATACATAGCCTTATTTATCATCATAATGTCCATAGGCAGAAAGCAGCAATACAACTACATTCTCGTTATCAATCATATAGATAAGGCGATGTTTGTCTGAAATTCTTCTTGACCATTGTCCCGCTCTGTCGCCTGATAACGGTTTCGGTTTTCCTGTGCCGGTAGTTGGGTGTTCAACCAATTCGTCAATGAGTTTTATAACTTTTTTGAACAATTGCGGTTCATTCCTTTTTAATTGTCTAAGGTCTTTTTCTACCCTTTCGGTATATGCAATTTTATACATAACTACAACGCATTCAAAAAATTATGTACTTCTTCTTTCGACGAAAGTGTTTTGGTTTTTCCTGCTTTGTATTCGGCAATACCTTCGTCTATTTTTGCAAACATCTCTTTTTCATCTATATATGTATCATTTAATTCAGGTATCATTTCTCCCAAATCAACAATCTGAAAAAATTTACTTTTTCTTTTTATTATAACTCTTTGTTTATTAGCAATTTCAAAAAATTTATTTTGATTTTGAGTTAATTCCCGCGTACTTATTACTAACATAATGATATAATTTTTGATATTATTTTGTATGCAAAAATACAAATTATTTATTAAACAACAACAGAATTTATTTAATTACTAAATAGATTTTTTTGCAATTTTTTGTTCTCACAAAACTTTTGCTTATATTTGCTTTGTTAAAAAAATAAAAAAAAATGGGAATATTAAACAGTATTAAAGACAAACTCTTCGGTAAAAAAGCAACCGCAGAGCCGACTAAAATCGAAGCGCCTGCTTCAGTCAACAATTATGCAACAGAAGCAGCCGTTGAAACAACACCGCCCGAACCTGTAGATATAGAGGCAATACTTGAGGCTGCCGTAAAGGCAAAAGGCATCAAACTTAATTGGCGCGAGTCAATTGTTGATTTGATGAAAGCGCTCGACCTTGACAGCAGTTTGTCGGCACGCAAAGAACTTGCCGCCGACCTCAATTACACAGGCTCTGCCGCCGATGGTTCTGCCGAAAAGAATATCTGGCTGCACAAAGCGCTAATGAAGACACTTGCCGAAAACGGAGGCAAGGTGCCAAAAGAATTACTTGGTTAATAGCGACTTTGCCGCTTCCACCGCTCTACACTCGCCGGAGAAAAGATATTGATTTTTTCTCTGCGGGTTTTTGTGCCCATAAAAGACATTTTCATTTGGTTGTGGAAATGAGTTCTATTTTCCATTAAAAAAACTTTTTTTAACATTTTTTTGTCATTACAAATTTTTTGCCTATATTTGTAACTTAGGAATTATTTAATTTATCTAAAACTTTAATATTTATGACATCAATTATTTTAATCGTAATCGTAGTATTGGTGGTTTTGATTTTTATCGGAACTTACAACAAACTTGTAAAACTTCGCAACCATCGCGAGAATGCTTTTGCCGATATTGACGTACAACTGAAACAACGCTACGACCTTATCCCTCAACTTGTTGAAACTGTAAAAGGCTATGCAAGCCACGAAAAAGAGACTCTGGCTCGCGTTATCGAACTTCGTAATCAGGCCGTTTCGGCAACTACAATTGACGGAAAAATTGCTGCCGAAAATCAACTTTCGAGCGCATTGGCAGGGTTGAAAGTTACCCTTGAGGCTTATCCCGATTTGAAGGCAAACCAAAACTTTTTGCAACTTCAAGAGGAAATGTCGGACATTGAGAACAAACTTGCATCGGTGCGCCGTTTCTTCAATTCGGCTACCAAGGAGTTTAACAATGCCGTTCAAACGTTCCCTTCGAATATTATTGCAGGTATGTTTGGTTTCTCAAAAGCCGAGATGTTCGACCTTGGCGCAGAACGCGCAACCCTTGATGCCGCACCTAAAATAAGTTTTCAGTAGATGGCATACGTGGGTATTCTTAAACAACAGAGTTCTAATAATTTAAAAACTCTGTTGCTGCTTATTTTGTTCCCTGTATTGCTGCTTGGGCTTACATGGATTTTTTGCGTGGTTGCGTTTTGGAACTCCGACCCCGAAGGTTATTATTATGTGACATCGGGCGATGCTTTTCGCAGTTATGCACCGATGGTGCTGATTGCTACGGCAATATGGTTTTTGATTGCATACGCCTTCAATACGGCAATGATTTCAAGTGCAACAAACTCGAAACCGCTTGAACGACGTGAAAATAAGCGCATTTATAATCTTGTCGAAAATCTTTGTATGGCAAACGGAATGACGATGCCAAAGGTAAATGTGATTGAAGACCGTTCGTTGAATGCTTTTGCAAGCGGCATAAATAATAAAAGTTATACCGTTACACTTTCGCGCGGAATAATCGACAAACTCGATGATGCCGAATTGGAAGGCGTTATTGCTCACGAACTTACACATATCCGCAACCGCGATGTGAGACTGTTGATAGTTTCGATTATTTTTGTGGGAATTTTTACATTTATAGCGCAGTTTGCCATGAGGAATTTTTTGTATGCGCCGCGCCGCAGCAGTAGCAAAAATGATAAAAGTGGTGCTGTTATCCTTATTATAGTAGCCGTTTTGGCAGCGATAGGTTATTTTTTCTCGTTGCTTTTGCGGTTTGCTATTTCGCGAAAGCGCGAATATATGGCAGATGCAGGCGCTGCCGAGATGACCAAAAACCCGCGTGCTTTGGCTTCGGCATTGCGCAAAATTTCGGGCGACCCAAAGATAGAATCGGTAACGCGCGAAGATATAGCGCAAATGTTTATTGAGCACCCGCTAACAAAAAAAGGCGGCTTCTCGGAACTGTTTGCAACTCACCCGCCAATAAAAAAGCGGATAGAGATACTTGAACAGTTTTAGAAACTGTCTGTTTATTTGGCTATTTGTTGTTGTGTTTCCTCACAGTAGCAATTATAACTCATTTAAATAAGGTGCATTTATTTACGGATGTTTGAATATTTTACACGGTTTAAACCATGTTCTTTGCAGAAAGTTTGTAAGTCGCCACATTGCCCTATACCAATAACCACATCTAAGGCTTCAAAGAAGCGCCTTTGTATGGATAATAATTCGGGGCGGATAATTCTTAACATTGTTGCAGACCGTTTTAATTATTCATTTTTGTTAAAGTGTACTCATAATCTTCATGCCAACTCCCACCAAAAACACTCCATTTATAGTTAATTTTCAATATGCCATTTTTTAGTGTGTCGCTTACAAACTGATAACTTGTTAAACTTTATGCAAATCCACCGGAATTAAAAACAATATTATCTTCTATGATTGAATATGCTCCATTAAAGATGTCTCCGCTAACGGCAAAACTGTGATTAACAAGGTAAGCATTAAAACTATTATCTGAAATAAAATCTACAACAAGATTTTTGTCGCTATTATAAGCACATGTCCATTTGGAATTTTTAAGAGGATTTGAATTTGTTTTTGTGTCATTATTTTTAGAACACCCTGCAAGCAGAAATACTGCCAATGCTAATAAAATAATCCTTTTTATAATAATTTAATTTTGAATTAGTTAATATTTGTTTGATTTTTTGATATTGAAAAACCGATTGGTTTGCGAGGTTTTTCTAATTCCTTTTTCTGTTCTGCCAGTTCCGTAAGGGCTTGGTATATCTCGCTGAATTGTATGTTTGTTTCAGCCATAAAATTTTCTAATTTTTGGTTTAATTCTGCATACCCTAAGGCATATTTCCGAAGCATAACAAACGCTCGTACAATAGCAATATTAACTTCAATAGCCTTTTCACTTCGCAACACACTCGAAAGCATTGCTACGCCCTGCTCTGTAAATGCAAACATTTCGGAAGAGCCGATATTATATTCAGATGGTATCACATTTTGTGATACCCCTATGTTTATAAGATAGTTAGATTCGTCTTTCGACAGTTTGAACATAAAATCGTCAGGAAATCGTGCTATATTTCTACGAACGGCTTGTTTGAGTGCGCGATTTTCTACTTCGTAAAGTTGTGCAAGGTCAAAATCAAGCATTACTCGAATGCCTCGAATTTCATAAATCTTGCTTTGTATGATCGATAGTTCCATATTTCTTATTACTCCATTCTTAAAACGCCTACCACAATACTTATTAGTAGATTACACGAGCAAACGTACATATTTTTCAAATTAATTACAAAAAAACGAGAAAAAATTCAAAGCGGTTTCTCAAAAAAAGAAATACAGTTTTTCGACCAATAATATTAATACGTCTAAATTGTAAGTTTAAATTTGTGTTTTTCAACGATATATATAAAATAAGATTTCGAATGTTTTAAAAATATTTATTTGCCGATTTGTCTGTAAATCTTAAATTATTATATTTGTCGCCGTATTTTAGTTATGTAACTAAATTAATGAAACGTTAATAAATAAAAATCAATTAAAACTGTATGAAAATTCTGGTATGCATTAGCGTTGTGCCCGACACTACAACCAAAATAAAATTTACCGAAGGCAACGCATCTGTCGATGTTACCGGCATTCAATGGATAATTAATCCTTGGGACGAACTTTCGCTTACACGCGCTCTCGAACTTAAAGATGATGCCGCAAATGGAATTAACTCGGTAACAGTAATACACGTGGGCTCAGCTGCTACTGAGCCTGTTATACGAAAAGCACTGGCAATTGGCGCAGACGATGCAATAAGAGTGGACGCCGAACCTTCGGACGCATATTTTATTGCCGCTCAAATTGCAGAAGTTGTTAAAAAAGAACCCTTTGACATTATTTTATGCGGAATAGAATCGAGCGATTTTAATGGCTCGGTTGTGGGAGGAATGATTGCCGAGTTTCTTGAAATACCTTCGGTATCAGCCGTTTCCGACATACGATTTGAAGGCGGAAAACCTGCTCTTGTCCGCGAAATAGACGGAGGCAAAGAGAACGTTGCCGTTCCAACTCCTTTTGTTGCAGTGGTTCAGAAAGGAATTGCCAAAGAGCCGAGAATAGCCGCAATGCGAGGTATAATGATGGCACGGACAAAGCCCATCAAGTTGTTTCAACCTGCAAGCATTGAGCCGCTTACAGAAATAGTTTTGTATGAAAAACCGGCTCCGAGGGCTGCGTGCAAACTTATCGATGCCGAAGATGCTCGTCAGTTGGTAACGCTTCTGCAAAACGAAGCAAAAATTATTTAATTTATTTTTAATCAGTTAATTACAGTAATATGTCAATATTGGTATTTACCGAGAATTGGGAAGGAAAATTTAAAAAACTTTCTTACGAACTTGTTTCGTGGGCTGCAGCCGTAGCCAAAACAACCGGCAATGAGGTTGTTGCGTTATCAATTGGAAATGTTGATGATGCGGAACTCAAAACGCTTGGCGATCACGGAGCAAATAAAATTATAAGTATAAAAAATGATGCCCTGTCAACGCTTGACAGTCAGGCTTATGCAAACGCCGTAGCGTTGACGGCAACGGATACCGGCGCAAAAATTATTGTTATGGCAAATAACAATACAGGCAAGGCTGTTGCTCCGCGCGTTTCGGTAAGGCTCAAAGCGGGCATCGGCGCCGATGTAAGCAGGTTGCCGTTAAGTTTCGAACCGTTTACTGTTTGTAAAAGAGCGTATTCGGGAAATGCTTTTGCGCATCTTGTTATAAAATCGGACATAAAAATTGTTACCCTTGCCCGAAATTCTTTCGACATAGTTTCTACTGAAAACAATGCGGTTATTGAAAACAAAACCATTGAGTTAGACGGTTCGTTGGCAAAAACTGCTGTAAACGGCGTGGAAAAACAGAGCGGCAAGTTGTTGCTTACCGATGCCGATATTGTTGTGTCGGGAGGCAGGGGAATGAAATCGCCTGATAATTGGGCTCCTCTTGTTGAATTAGCCGACCTGCTTGGAGGTGCAACAGCCTGTTCGCGACCGGTTTCCGATGAAAACTGGCGACCTCATAACGAACATACGGGTCAAACCGGTAAGATTATCGCTCCAAATCTGTATATCGCTGTGGGAATATCGGGCGCAACGCAGCATCTTGCGGGCATCAGCGCTTCAAAATATATTGTGGCAATAAATTCCGACAAAGATGCTCCAATATTTGAGGCTGCTCAATATGGCATTGTGGGCGATGCGGCAAAAGTATTACCCAAACTGGTTGAGGCGGTTAAAGAAGTGAGAAAATAAAATATACATAATGAAAAAGTTGATTTTTATAATGATTACAGTTGCTGTTGGTTTGACCGCTGCTTGTAATAAGGAAAATGATACAGATGATACAGATAATACAGATGATAAAGTTGCTGAAATAACTATGACCACGGCTAAAGAAGGATTGGTGAGGTTTTATTTGAGTGGCACAGGTACGGTAATTATCAACTGGGGAGACGGAACGCCGAACGAAACGACAACGTTTATGGACGGTGTGACGCAGTACTACAGTCATACTTATACCATCTCTACTATCCGTACCATCACTATCTTTGGCGATAACGTTACTTATTTGTGTTGTGGGCATAATCCGGGAGATTCGGGGGATATTTTTAATAATCAATTAACAAGTTTAGATGTGAGCAAATGTACTGCGCTGAGATATTTGGAATGCTACAATAATCAATTAACCACTTTAGATATTAGCAAAAATACGACATTGGGAATACTGCTTTGCAATAATAATCAATTAACCGCTTTGGATGTGAGCAAAAATACAGCGGTGGCAGTATTGGTTTGCGACAATAATCGATTAACTGCTTTGGATGTGAGCAAAAATACCGCGTTGACAGCATTGGTTTGCAATAATAATCAATTAACAGATTTGGACGTGAGCAAAAATACTGCACTGACGGTATTGAATTGTGGCAATAATCTATTAACAGTTTTAGATGTGAGCAAAAATACGGTGTTGACACAATTGGTTTGCGACAAGAATCAATTAACCGCTTTGGATTTGAGCAAAAATACAATGCTGTTTTTTTTGGGCATCGACTATAATCTATTCGATGCTAAAAGATTGGACGCTTTGTTTCTAACTCTACACAGCAATACTGTTATCCATGAAGGTTTTATAAATAAAAAAACTATATATATACTCAATAACCCCGGTACAGCCACTTGTAACCCGAACATTGCAGAGGAAAAAGGATGGGATGTATTAAATTAAAATGCCATCACACAACAAGCGGTTTGTCGCAATCGGGGTGTGCAATGGGCAACGAAGTAGAAAATTAAACATAGAAACTAAATGATAAAACAAATAATATTTGCATTAGCGCTTGCAGTTACCTTTGGCGTATTTGCCTTTACAGTCAAGAGGTTATTAGGTTTTTTCAAGTTTACAAAACCCGCTTATCCCATTAAAGACTTTTGGAAAAGAATTTTACTGACAATTGAAGTGGCTTTGGGGCAGACAAAAATATTCCGTAAGCCTGTAATCGGATTGGCTCACGCACTCGTATTTTGGGGGTTCTGCGTTATCCTGTTCGGAAGCATTGAGATGGTTATTGACGGTCTTTTCGGAGTAGAAAAGTCGTTAAAAATATTCGGCATTTTATACGATTTCATAATGGCTGCCGGCGACATTTCGGCGTTGGTTATAGCCGTGTTGATAATCGTTTTTATTGTGCGCCGCCTTTTTGGTCATATAAAACGTTTTGAGGGAATTGAAATGAAATCGTGGTCGCACACCGATGCAAATATTGCGCTTTCGTTGATACTGCTTCTGATGCTTTCGCTTATGGCTATGAACGTTGGCTATGTCGGTTTTACCGTTTCCGAAGGAGCCGCTGTTGAAGGAAAATATCCTGTTGCAAGTTTGCTGGTGTCGTTGTTTGGCGGAGTTAATGCTCATACATTCAAGATATTATACGAAGTTTCGTGGTGGACGCATATTCTTTTAATATTTTTCTTTGCAAATTATTTGCCATACTCAAAACATTTCCACGTGTTTTTGTCGGTTCCCAACGTTTTCCTTACGCGGCTCGAACCTCTTGGCAAATTGACTAATATGGACAGCATTACGCGCGAGGTTAAGTTGATGATGAACCCCGAAACAGCGTTTCAGTCATCGCCAGAACCTTCTGTTATTGAGCGATTTGGCGTTAAAGATATTGAAGATGCAACTTGGAAAAATTATTTCGATTCGCTGGCGTGTACGCAATGCGGACGATGCACATCGGTTTGTCCTGCAAACATCACAGGAAAACGTCTGTCGCCCCGCAAAGTAATTATGAATCTTCGCGAAAGAATGAAAGAAAAAGGACCCGAAATGGTAAAAAACGGCGCAGATTTTAACGATAACCGCTCGCTGTTGAGAGATTTTATTTCCGAAGAAGAGATTTGGGCGTGCACAACCTGCAACGCCTGCGCAAATGAGTGTCCGATAAACGTAAACCACCCCACATTGATAGTTGATTTGCGGCGTTATCTGGTTATGGAAGAAGCATCGGTGCCGGGCGAACTTAAAGCAGTGTTCAGCAACATTGAAAACAACGGAGCGCCGTGGCAATATCCTGCTGAAGACAGACTTAACTGGACAAAAGAGATTGAATTAAACGTGAAACAGTAACGACAAAAGAAATGAATACCCTAAAAATCGAAATACCTGTAATGGCAAATCTCTTTTCGAGAGGCGAAAAACCCGAATATCTTTTTTGGGTAGGGTGTGCAGGAGCGTTTGACGACAGGTACAAAAAGGTTGTCAGAGCGTTTGCCAAAATATTGACCTACTCAAAAGTAAGTTTTGCAATTCTTGGCGAAGAGGAAACCTGCACCGGCGACCCTGCACGAAGAGCCGGCAACGAAATGCTGTATCAGATGCAGGCTCTGCAAGTTATAGAGATATTAAACAATTACGGCGTTAAAAAAATAATAACCGTTTGCCCGCATTGCTACAACATATTCAAAAACGAATATCCCGATTTGGGCGGCGTTTACGAGGTTACAAATTACCTTCAAATAATAAATATGCTCATTGATAACGGAACGTTGAATGTTGAGCGTGAAATGTTTAAAAACACCGCCGTAACATATCACGACCCCTGTTATCTTGGACGAGCAAACGATATTTATGACGAGCCTCGCACAATACTTAAAAAACTGACTGACAACGTAGTTGAAATGGAATGCAACAAAAGTTTTGCCTTGTGTTGCGGTGCGGGAGGAGCGCAAATGTTTAAAGAAGCCGAAAAAGGCGACAAAGAGATTTTTATTGAACGCACCGAGCAAGCCCTGCAAACCAACGCAAAAATCATTGCCACAGCCTGCCCTTTTTGTATGACAATGCTTACCGATGGGCTGAAATATAAAAATAAAGAAGAAGAGATTAAAAATCTCGACATAGCAGAAATGATAGTACAATCACTTGAATTATAGAATAATAAAAATACATATCTGATAAATTATGGAAAATAGCAAACTCCTGAAAAGCGGCGAATTTCTTGTATGCGAAACAAACGCGAATGCCGTTTTTATACCCGAAGAATTTAACGAAGAGCAAAAAATGATTGCGCAAACGTGCAAAGATTTTCTTGAAGCCGAAGTATATCCAAACCTCGAAACAGTGGAAAAGAGCGACAGAGAGGGAATGAAGTCGATTCTGCAAAAGTCGGGCGAACTCGGACTAATGGGAATATCAATACCCGAAGAGTTGGGCGGATTTGGACAATCGTTTGTAACGCAAATGCTTGTAGCCGAAACAACAGGAGCAGGCTATTCATTTTCAGTGGCTTATATGGCGCATTGCGGCATAGGAACCTTGCCGATAATGTATTACGGCAACGAAGACCAAAGGCAAAGATACGTTACAAAACACGCCACCGGCGAAAACATTGGCGCCTACTGCCTTACCGAACCCGGAGCAGGAAGCGATGCAAACTCCGGAAAGTCGAACGCAACGCTTAGCGAAGACGGAAAACATTATATCCTCAACGGACAAAAAATGTGGATTACCAATGCCGGTTTTGCCGATACGTTTGTTGTTTTTGCAAAAATTGACAGCGACAGAGTGTTGAGCGCATTTATTGTTGAAGCAAAATATCCGGGCGTGGTGATAGGTCCCGATGAGCACAAAATGGGGATTAAAGGCTCGTCAACGGCGCAGATTTATTTCAACGATGTGAAAGTGCCTGTTGAAAATCTTCTGGGAAAAAGGGGCGAAGGTTTCAGAATTGCATTGAGTATCTTGCATATGGGACGACTTAAACTCGGTGCAAACGTAATTGGAGCAGCAAAAAAAGCAATAGACGATTCGGTAAAATATGCCAACGAAAGAAAACAATTCGGAACACTTATCTCAACGTTTGGAGCAATAAAACACAAATTAGCCCAACAGGTTATCCGTACATTTGCCTCAGAATCGGCTGTTTACAGAGTTAGCGCCGACATTGATACTCTTATGGAAAAAATGAAAGTCGAGTGCGGCGACTATGGCAGGGCGGCAACCGAATCGATAAGCCACTACGCTGTTGAGGCTGCGATACTTAAAGTTGTAGGCTCGGAAATGCTCGACTATGTTTCAGACGAAGCCGTTCAGATTTTCGGCGGTATGGGCTATTCAGCTGAAACAATGGTGGAAAGAGGCTATCGCGATTCGCGAATTAACAGAATTTTTGAAGGAACAAACGAGATTAACCGACTTCTTGTTGTTGATACGGCAATGAAACGCGCAATGAAAGGAGATTTTCCTCTGTTTGCCGAAGCCGAAAAACTGTGGACAAATATTGAAAATATAGCGTGCGAAAAAGCCGTCGATGAAGATTATTTCGGTGAGAAACAGAGATATATCAAAAATTTTAAAAAGGCTATTTTGCTGTGTATCCACGGAGCGAGCACGACATTCGGCAAAAATATTGTACACGAGCAAGAAACGCTCAACAACATTGCCGATATGATGATGGAAACATACGTTTCAGAATCGCTTGCGCTGAGGATTGAGAAAATGGGAAATATGCAGAGCGACATATCTTTATATAAAAATATTCTTGACGTAAACATAAAAGAAACAGCCAACACAGTAAGGCAATCGGGACTTGACGCAATAAGCGCATTCTGCACCACCGACAACTGCAATATTTTAATGAACGCTATTGATGAATTAACTAAAACGCAGTGCGTTAATGTTAAAGAAGCCAGACGAAAAATTGCCGACAAACTTATTGCCGATAATTGTTATAAGTTTTGATGTAACCCTTGTCCGTTTAATTTTATATTGAGGCTGTCTCAAAAATTTCTATCTTCGTTATTGCGAACGAAGTGAAGCAATCTATATAATTTTTTTTGGATTGCTTCGACTGCTTCGTACCTCGCAGCTCTCGCGAAGACGTTAAAATGGACTTTTATTACAGCTTCAAAGTATTTTTTGAAAAATTTTTGTTTTTCAAAAATAAACTGTATTTTTACGCTATCATGGAATGTTGTGTATTATAAATAAAAACTTTGCCTATGATATAAAAAAGTGCGCTGAAAAACGCACAAATAAAACATATCGCATAGCGTTTTGCTATAATTCTTGTCGTTGAAATCTGAGAAATTTCAAAAACATCCAAGAATAAAAGTGGACGTTCGCAGAGATGCGGACTTGTTTATTTGGATGTACGGGTATTTCTCAGAACCTCAACGGCGGATAGTAAGTCCGCTTTTTTGTTTTATAATGTAAGTAATTAAAATAGAAACTGTTGAATTGAATATTGAATTGTTAAAATCGAAAAAATGAGAGCAATAGACTTGAAAAAATCAGTATTGGTTTTTGTTTTGTGCATTTGCACGATAACCGTTTTACGTGCACAGTTTTCGGGAGGAACCGGAGCCGAAAACAACCCGTATATCATTACCACATGGAAGGAGTTGGAGCAAATACCCTCGTACCGCGATAGACATTTCAAACTGGGTAACGATTTGGACTATGACAATACGGCACATTTTGGGGGC
>Ga0082212_10002527_pt1 | contig 26607 bp, 26 predicted proteins | sample TergutNt197P3_FD_71548 | JGI IMG/M metagenome (GOLD analysis project Ga0082212, IMG submission 71548) | Neocapritermes taracua P3 segment gut microbial communities from Petit-Saut dam, French Guiana - Nt197 P3 | ecosystem: Host-associated > Arthropoda: Insects > Digestive system > Gut ...
TGACAAATTGTGCAAACTCATACGTACTTATTTTCAGATGGATGGGCACCATATTCAATTTAACGTGGTTTCGGCAGATACGCTTAAAGAGGCAAAGAAACATCCTGAAAAATATCGCGATCTGATTGTGAGGGTAGCCGGTTATAGTGATTATTTTAATGACCTGATTGAACCACTTCAGGATGAGATTATAAACAGGACAGAACACGCTGATTTATAACTTCCCAAACCGCCTCCGATTCACTACCGAATTGGCGTAGATGCTCAAAAATATCTCCTCTAACTCTCTTTTCTCTCCCTCCAAAGCGGAGAGTTTATAGTTCATGTAGCCTTGAAATGCCGCCACGTCTGCCTGCGAATAGTAGCCGGCATACGTGTGTCCTTCGTGTTGCAAATCATACGCTATATAATTTGTTTTCCATAGTTTGTAGTTAGAAATGATGATATCGTCCATCAACTGCGCTATGGATTTCAGGCGCTCGTTTCTATCTCCGGTCATGGCAACCTCTTCTAACTGTTTTCGAGAGAGAGGGGGAGTTACAGTAATATCGATCCCGCCTTTAAACTGCATAATCCCCGTTACAATGCTGTTTAAATCTTCACCGGGCATCTTTACATATTTTTGCCTGCGAGACACGTAAAGTTCGTTGGTCTTTAATACGTCACATGGTTCATATTCGTATGAAACCGACATGGGCACGATTCGCAACTCTGCAAAATTGTCAAGCAAAGAGTCGTTCCCGCTCATATCAAACATTTTAAGAACCCCCTGCTCTGTGGCGTCAAAGCCGTCCTTAGTTCGCCCGTTGCGTTGCGCAATCCAAACAGAACTTTGGCGCTCTGTAATCGCAAGGCGAATATACTTTGACAACAACAGGGAACTTTGGTAAAATTCGCGGGGATTGGCGTTACGAAGCACTTTGAACATTTTGTTGGATCTTCCTATATCGACCACAAAGTCGGAAGACATCAGGTTGTCTCCAAAGGAGATTTCAGACGTAGGAAGGTGGTGGGTGTATAAAGCGAGTTGCAACAGGGCTGAGTCGAGCAAAATATCGCGGTGGTTGGAGACAAACAAGCAGCCTCTATTCACGTCCAACTCTTTGAACCCCGCAAAAGTAATCCCCGAAGAGGTGTCTTTTACAATTTTTTTCATTGCATGCTGCATCACCCCTTCTTGAAAATCCCAACTCGTGCGAAAATTTCTGATTCGCTCTCGATGCTTCCGAAAATCCTCGCCCGGATAGAGATAGGCAAGGACACTGTCAATTTGCGAACTGTCGGCAAGACGCTGCATCGCTGCGGGAATCTCCTCATCTGAGTAGGGACGAATATCGTCAAATTCGTGCAAATCCATGATATTTAGTTTTTTCTATTATCAATAAATTTAATGGGCTTTCTCCTCTCCGCCATCTTTTGTATCTTTAGAATCTCCTCCCGCTCCAACAAACATAACTCAGGCGCTATCCGTAACTTAGCGCGAAATCTATCCTTTATCTCCTTCTCTATCCCCTCATATATTTGGGGGCAATGTAGTAAAATTTTCAATACATCGGTGCCAAAATCGGAAGAAGTTATCTCCACCACATAATTCTGCACCTCCTCGATATTGTCCAAAATATCAAAAAGCACAGGAGGATAGATTGTTGTACCCTTTATTTTAAGCATTTGATTCAATCGTCCTATTATTGGACTAATTCTCAACGTATTTCTTCCACAAGCACAAGGTTCTGAATGGAAACGACAGAGGTCGCCTGTTCTGAACCGCAAGAGGGGCATCGCTTCTACGCCCAAGGTGGTTATGGTTAACTCTCCCATCTCTCCTTCGGGAACCACGTTGCCTTGGACATCCAATAACTCTACAATCAGTAACTCAGGATGGTGATGTCCACCATGACCGCACTGACACTCAGTAAAAGAGGCGCTCATCTCGGTAGAGGCATACGTTGAATAGAGATCAATATCCCACAACGATCTAATACGCTGCCCTAAAAGATTTAGCGAAAAGTCCTGCTCACGCAAATTCTCTCCAATGCAAACTGCCTTTTGTACACTGCTATTGCAATAATCAATCCCGTTCTTTTGTGCGTATTCAACTAATTTGACTATAAAAGAGGGGACACAGATGATGGTTGAAGGGGAAAACCTTTGAATGCTCTCCCATTGAAGTTCAGGAATGCCATTGCCCACCCGCACCATACCGGCACCCAACTTTCTGATTCCAAGAAAATAGGCTAAACCAGCCATGAAGCGTTTATCCATGGTGGTCATTAGTTGGAAAATATCCGATTTTTGGGCGCCTGCACAAACAAATGAGATTGCCTCGTTATAGGCGAGGCGCTCCAAGTCATGGTCGGTAAGGGCAAATGTGATGGGGTCTCCGGAGGTGCCCGAAGTGGTTACATAATCGCGAATTTGGGATGGAGGTACACATATAAAATCTTGATTGTAATGGAATAAATCCGATTTATCTGTATGGGAAATGCGCGGCAAGTCATGTACCGTTTTGATTTTGGAGGTGTCGATTCGTTCTTTCCTGAATTTCCTTTGATAGAAGAGAGAGTTTGATTGCAAATATGCCAACGCATCGACAAGTAACCTGTTTTGAAAGGCACATATCTCTGTCAAGTCTCTTGTTTCAATATGGGGAATCAAGTTATTCATCAAAATATTGTTTTAGAAACTGTTTAAATTTGTTACCGAACTTATTTGACGTTTATTGTCAGTCGGTTTAACTGTTTTTCCTCCTCCTTGCACGGCATAGTCCGCAAAGGCATAGTGGCGACTATGGTGCGGGAGGAGGGCGCGAAAAGCGGCGACAAGAGGGACGAAAGAATGAGATTCATAAATGTAGACAGTTTCTTATTTGGGAGGAGGTGAGGCGCTCCCATACGGGATGGGTAAGTTTGCCTGCTTCCTTCTCAAAGTGCACAAGAAAGAGTTCCTGCTCATAGAAAGAGAGTTTTGAGTGCATATCAGGATTGTGTTCGATATATACTAAGCGGTTGTAATCAATCGAATATGTGTTGCATATCTGCATGGCTAAGGAGGCTGATACCTGCGCAATAGAGGTGCCCGGGTTCTCTTTATACAACTCTGAGACCATCACAATCGTTTGGTCGTTCCGTTCTAAAATACGCAATCCGCATTGGGATGGAAGATCCCACGCTCCTTTGAACTCAAAGACAATCTGATCTGTCGGAAATTGTGCTTTCATTTTCAAATATTTCTAACTATCTCTTTTCCAAAACTTTTTGAAGCCAACGAACGCTCGCGTGGGCGAAAGGTGTTGTCTGACATTTCGCGCAACAGCACCTTGGTAAGGAGTTTAAACATCTTTTGCTCTTGTGATTCATCCTGATAAAAGTAATCCCAAGCGTAGTGGTACAACTCCTGCAAACGCTCCGGCGTGAGGTGCTTGGGATAATAGACCACCTGTCCGGCATTGTAGTGGTTCCAGTCCCAATCAAAAATACGGTTCTGGCGGCGCAGGTCATCAAACGCTTTGGTGTGCGGGAACGGAGCAAGCACGGTAAATTCAGCCAAATCTAATTCTATTTCTAACAGAAAGTCTAAGAGGCGCTTAATATCGTCTTCCGTTTGGTTGTCCAACCCCAGCAATATCGTTCCCTCTACCCCAATGCCATAATCGTGATAACGCTTAATGCGTTGCTTTATATAATCAGATGTATCAAACACTGCCTGATATACATACCACGCTCCTGCCTGCGCTGCAAGGTCTAAAATTTCCGGTTTGTCCTCTATGGTGTGGCTAATCCACTTCTTTTTGAGCGGAATCATCTCTCTAAAGAGTTGTCTTTCCCATTCATCGCTTTGCGCCAAAGAGTTATCCACAATAAAGAGACGGTTGTTCTCCATTCCCGCCAACTCTTCTACAACTTTATCCATGGGGCGAGGACGAAAGGACCTGCCGCCCAAATAGGAAACGGCACAAGGGTAACAACTGAAACGGCAGCCGCGCGAAGCATGAAACAGATCAACCATCTGCACCCCTTTATGATTATACAATTCACGATGGTAAAGGTCACGCCTTGCCGATCCAACCAATGCAATATCGGGGTGTTTGGTCATATAATTGTACACCGGCTTAAGCCTGTTTTGGCGAAAATCTGAAAAGACCTCCTCCAAACGCCCCTCCACCTCTCCAAGAAAAATGGAATCACCGTATTGCATTGCCTCTTCTGCATGCAACATAGCCGATATTCCTCCAAAAATCACCTTCACGCCCCGTTTGCGAAATCGATCCGCAATCTCAAAACCTCGCTTTACCTGTGTGCTCAACATCATGGAGATACCTACAAACTCTATATCTTCCTCAAAATCAATCTCAGATACATTTTCATCGGTAAAGAGGGGAGCAATGTAGTCGGGCAATGCCGCCGCCATCACTACGGGACCGTGAGGGGGAAGAAAGAAGGGAGTTTGCTCTTTAAGTTTCTGCCATTTAGGATATATAATGCGAAAAGTCATCTTGATACCGAAAAGATCGGGCGCAAAGGTAGCAAAAATTAGTCGCTATTTTCCATTTTCTTTAACAGATAGGGCAAACCAATCACCTCTCCGCAGGTGATGACCGCGCTGATAGGCACACCCAAAATACCGTGCATATTGAGGTTTTGCCCGCTGAAGAAAAAGTTTGGAATTTTGGTGCGTGGGAGCAACCGCGAAAAGTTCAAATCCCCGCAATCTTTTAAAAAACCGTAATTTGCACCATCCACAGAGCCGGTATAGTGTTGATAGGTTAAGGGAGAGGCTGAAAAGAAGGAATCAATGGTATCCGGTAAATGGGGAAAAAGGGTCATTGCAGATTGGAGGAGCAATTCGGTATAGCGCTGTTTACACACCTCGTAGTCTCTTCCTCGCAATCCGGAAGCCGTCTCTTTCCAACGACTGAAAGGATACGAAGAGATGGGCGCACTGACCTTGAGGCTACGGGCAAAAATCCCCTCTTTGCCCATATTGGGGGTATTTGCCATGAATGTGCGGGGACCTGATGCCTCCCAAACAGGGGATCGGCAAATATCTTCATAGTCGGCAGCGTAGAAGATATTGCTATTCAGATACGGAAAACAATTTGGTTTCAAGGTAAAAAAGATGGAAAAAGTGGAATCGGTATGCTTCTGCGCCTTTATCCTGTTGCAAAAAGCGCGTGGAAAAGCCGATTCGGGAAACCATCCAAGCGAAACCTCCGGATGCACGGTGGAGATAAAATATGCTCCTTCAATGCGCTCTCCGGATCTTAATTTTACCGCCGTCAAATGTTTGGCACAGTTCAACTCCGCCTCGCACACCTCTGTTTGTACCCTGACTTCTCCTCCATGTGAATGAATTAGTGCCACCAACGCATCTGCCAACTGTTGGGACCCGGATACAAAACGAGTTGCCCCCCTGATGAAGAGGCGAGATATGATGGCATGAATATAGGCAGGAGAACAAGAGCGCCTGCCTCCATATAATACGCTGTTCCATAGTAGGGTGCCTATTATTTTAGGATCAGAAAAATAGGACTCCATAAAGCCTCCCAAAGGTTCAATACCCCTACCCTGTTCATAACTTTCTACATGGTCGGAAGGGCGCAACCAAAGCATATCCACCGGATCGGTCATGGCAGCCAAATCGCGCATATAGACTTCCATTTGCTTCCGTTGATGCGGAAAATAGGCGCACATACGCTCGGTAAAAGGCTCCTCTCCTAAGGGGAAACGGTATTCGATTTGGTCTGAACCTACGTACAAAATATCAAAAGCATCCGGATGTAGGGGACTAAAGTCCAATTTATCCATAATACCCAAATAGGCACACAGGCGCCGCAAAGCGCCACCCTCCTCAAATCCGGTCACATAGTGCATTCCTGTTTCAAACCATTGCCCGTTCCGTTTAAATGTGTGCAACCCTCCTCCGGCGGTATAGTGCTTCTCCAATACCAACACCGGCACTCCCTCCTTTGCTAAAATCGCCCCGCAAAAGAGTCCTCCCAATCCGCCGCCTATGATTACCGTTTGCTTTTTGTCTGACATAAGAAACTATTTCTAAATCAAAGGAGTAATAACGTGCTTAGAGTGTAAACTCCAATGGAATATAAACCGGCGATGTCATGATTTGGCTTCCCATTTTGAAGGAGGGTTTGATCTCCAATTTTACCTTGCTCTTCTCATTACCAATGCCCGCAATGTTTTTTACAATGTTGATAACGGCGTCTTTTGAGGTACCGCTGAGTAGTGTTGCCAAATCACAGCCCAAATTCAAACCCATCGTTTTTGTAGTCAACGAGGGCACCGATACCGCATCTTTGACTTGTCCGGTTGTAAATTGCACGCCATCAATGCTCAAAATATATAGCAAGCCCTGTAATCCCGCTTCCGCCATATTGGGGTTGGTAATATCAATGTCCACGGAGAGTTTCATGGGAACATTTTTTGTTGCCCCTGTAAGTATTGGGGTAATTTTCAACATATCGATGGGGGACAGTTGCCTCTTTAGGTCGATGTCCACTATGGAGAGTTTGGTTACGGAGTTAAAGGCGTAGGTGCAATGCGTCATATTGTAGGCGCTGCCTATCTGCCGCATTACGTCGCAACCATTCAACAGAAAGGCAGCAAAACCAATGAGAACTATGGCGTTTTTCTTTTTCATTTTGAGTAGTTTGATGAGGGGTAGCGTTTCGGTATTTCCGCTGCAAATATATACAATTTTTTGCGCTCCGACCAAAGCGTGGCGAGAACGGTGTTGCGGAGGGAAGGGGATGAAAGCGGGATGAAAGAGCGTTTGTGGGGTTTAGAAGTGCCCTTCACTCAACCGCCCCTTGTCTAAGGTAGTGCAGGTTGGATGGATTGAGTCCAATGGAGGCAGCCACCCGGCGGAGTTCATCGTTTGGCTCTTCTCCAAATACCTCTAAATCAGGGCGCATAAGGGCAATGATGAGGGCGTCATAGCCGTAGCCGGAGTTACGAATCATCACCTCCCCCTCCGAAGGGAGTGTAGTGAGAATGGTTTCAAAACGGTTTGTCTCTCGCCAGCGCTTGAGAAAGCCGCTCAAAATTTCCTGCCCGCGAAAGGCGTAATGCTGCCGCAACAGCCAAAAATAGTGTCGAGAAGTGGTTGTTTCTATGTGAAGTTTTCGGTATTGAACCTTGTACCAGGCGCGGCACTGCTTCGATTGCGCTAAAAGCGAGAGAGAGGGGTCCGGTGTATAGCGCTGACCCATCTCGGCATACACAGAAGTCCTGTTGAGAAAGATACTTCCTTTGGGTAAAACGTGCCCTACTCCATGTAACACCAATGGCACAATCGGTATTTGTAAATTATTTGCAATATAGAAAGCACCTTGATGGAAACGTGCAATCTCTCCTTCCGCCTTGCGGTGTCCCTCCGGAAAGATGACCACGGAGTAGCCCCTGTTTACCCTGTCTTGGAGCAATTCGAGGCTTGATTCCACCCCATCGTACATGGGGATAAAGTCGGCATAACGGATGATTTTGCTGTAAAAGGGCGAATTCCATGCCCAGCGGTTGGTAACGGCAACTATTTGGGGAGATAACGCCAAAATGTACATCAAATCTAACTGCGACTGGTGGTTGCAAACGATAACAGATGGTTTGTCAAACACTTCGTTATGCGGATTCAATACCTTGAATTTTACGCCAAGGAAGTATCGGGAGCAAAAACGCATCACACCGCAAAGTTGCTTGTGGAATATCGCTTTTCGCCTTGGAGTTGCTTTGAAACAAGAGAGAAAAATAACGCCAACAAACCAGAGATACATTCCCAAAACAACGTACCCCAAAATGGTAATCAATGAGCGAACAATAGAAAAGGCGGTGATGGGGTGCGTTCGTCTCTTGCCTCTATGGTGTGTCATCACCCTAAACAACAGAGGAGAAACGGTATAAGAGATCACCACCACCGAAATCATCCCAATCACTGTTACCTCGCCCAAGGAGCGCATGGCGGGGTGTCGGGCAAATATCAGGCTGCCCACGCCAATAAACATAGTAATAGCAGAAAGAAACACCGCTGTTTTATAGGCATGCAACATCTTTTTGCCATGGGCGTACTCATAAGAGAGTCCCTCTATGATAAAGATGCTGTAGTCGTCTCCCAACCCAAAGATAAAGGTGGCTAAAATAACATTGACCACGTTGAATTTGATGCCAAACAGCCCCATCAATCCCAAAATCCACACCCAACCCAACAACATGGGCAAAAATGCCAACAGGGTGAGGTCGAGGCTGCGGAACGAGAAAAAGAGAAAGCCAAAGACAAAAAAGGCGCAAATATAGAGTACAAAGTCAAAGTCTTTGGTGAGGGAAGAGATGAGTTTTTGGGCGATGGATGTTTTATCAAAGAGGAATTGCGCTGAAGTGTCAGGGGCATTTCGCTCCCAAACCTCATGAAAATGACGGGAAGGATAGAGCAGGTCGATGACCATGACGCGGGCGCTGTCTATCACGAAGTAGTCGCCAAAGAGTTTATCTATCAATAAACTGTAATCCAAAGGAATAACAAATGCGGACGACTCTTCTATCTGTGCATAAAAGGGCGCAAAGAACGACTCTTTAAAACCGGTTTTGGCTGCTTCTGCCTTCACCAACGGAAGGATTTCGGGCGCCTTTTGCATCCAAAAGTTGTCCCACCTTTGTACTCTTTGCTTTTGTGTTTCAGATGATAACATCCACTCCCCTACTCCTTGCACCCGCAAAAGAGCGGCTGAATCGCGAAGCATATCCAAAAGTGGCAACCCCGATTCGTGTACTTTTAGCGCTTCATCTAAAGTAGCGCCTTCCGATACAAAGTAGTACGCCTGATCCATCTCCCCTGTCTGCTGCCCAAACAGAGCCATCGCCTCTCGTTGCTCATGGGTCATATAGTTGATGCTCTGGAGTTCGCTGTCAAATTGAGTTTTGTGCATAAAAAAAGCAAAAAAGAGCGAAAGAAGGGCTACACACCAAAGAAGCGGCTTATGGGTCTCGGGGGTATAAGCAGAGATCTGTTCAATCCACGAGACAAAACGCCCCTTTTTTGCCTCCGGGTACGACAGGTGCGGCAACACAAGGAGTACAAACAGGAGCGTTCCTGTCAATACCAAAACCGCCAACCACCCAAAGTCCTGTAACGACTCGGCGTTGAGGAAGAGAAGGCAGGCAAAAGCGCCGATGGTGGTGATGCTACCGGTGGTGAGCGGTGTGATTAAATCGTTTAATGCCTCAATATTGCTGCTTGTTACCCTCCTGTGGATGATGTAATGCAGTGAATAGTTGAGCGAAATCCCTATGATGGCAGCGCCGGCACCGAGGGCTATTGCCGAAACATAATCCTTCAGGAGCGCCATCCCTCCCAGTGCAACGCCTATCCCAAAGAGCACCGGAAACAACAAATAGAGCACCGGACGCCAAGCCCTGAAGAAAGCAGAAAAGAGGAGTGCAATCAAAAACAGCGAGAGGGTCATCGAGAGCCATGTGTCTCGTTTGATTCTTTGGGCGTTACCCACCCCAATAGATGCAGCGCTAAAGTAGGTCATCTCCACGGATCCATTGCTAACCGTTAAAACGTAATCTCTTGCCCTCTCCATCAACGCCACCAAGAGGGCATTTTGCCCCGTATTTTCTACTTGCTGCTCAGAAGAACAAAGCATCAATACCGAAAGTGTGTCGCGGGTAAAGAGCGTACCGTCAATCACCGGATAGCCCACTTCGGGGCGCAACTCATTCAGGCGGGGAAAGATGAGGTTGGAAATATGGAAGGGGTCGTTTGCGTAGAGGTTTCTAAAGAAGGCGCCTGCCGGACTGAGCAGCATGGCGTAATTCTCCTGCATGATTTCGGCAATACGATCGGAACGAATCAAGGTGTCAAGGCGAAGGTAGTCTGTGGGAGAAAGAAAAAGGGGAAGGTGTGCCGTAATAAAAGAGGAGATTGTAATAAATTGCTCATTGTCAATCTTATAAAAGATATTACTTAATCCTCTTCTTTGGTCGTTCGTTTCAAGAAAATCGGATAAAGAGTCTGCAACTTCTGCCAAATACTCAGGTGAGCAGGCGGTACCGGAAGCGGCATGGAGGAGGAGCATCCACTTATCGGCAATACTAACGTTTCGATAGACATATCCTATTCGCTCTGAATGTTCGTCTTTTGGCAGGAAAGAGAGGATGTCCTCCTGAAAGCGCAAACCGGAACCCAAATAGGTAAACACCCCAAAGAGCAGGAACATGGAGAGGAAGAGAAGGCGAGGGTACCTTGTAAAAAGATGATATGCAGAGAGAAGAAGGCGGCGCATCGGTCAAAAAGTTATTTGGCTTTGGCTACTACGGCGGCAAAAAAGGTGGCGAAAGCAACAAACAGGATAGAAATAGAGGAGCGCGCCAAGGCAAAGAAAGGTGTTGAGCAGTGAAATTCTCAAAAAGTCCATTCCGGGTCTAAAGTGGCTGATGCGCTCTTCTTTACGAGGGTAATAGACGGAAATGGGTTTCGATACCAAAGGAATACCCGCCCAAGCGGCGCGTACCAATACCTCTAATTCCCACTCATAACGGGTGGTTAAAAAGGTCATTTTTGCCAATTTTCGGATTGGGTAGAGTCGAAATCCCGATTGAGTATCCGGTAGCGAACGACCTGTTTGCAAGGCAAACCAAAAGTTGGAAAAGCGATTGGCAAAGGTGTTCTTCTTGGGCATATTGTCGTGCTTCATCCCGCGAGCGCCTATCAAAAGGGCATCTGGATGGTACGCTACACCTTGAGTAAACAATGAAATATCGCTTGCAAAATGCTGACCATCTGCATCAATTGAAATTGCGTAGCGGTAGCCCAACTCATTGAGGCGGCTCATGGCTTTGCGAAGCGCATACCCCTTTCCTCTATTTTTGTGAAATTCTATCACAAGGAGGTGTGAATCGCCTGTACTTCTCTGGTTCTGACACAGGTTCAGACCTTGAACCCGCTCTTGATGCTGCTTTTGTATCAGTTGCGCCAACACATCATGGGTAGCATCGGTAGAGCCATCATTCACCACCAGCACATCATAGCCGTGCATTTGAATATCTTCCACTACCTTTGGCAATGTAGCGGCATGGTTATAGATGGGAACCACCACACAAAAGTCGCTATGTTCTCTTAAAGGTTGCATCTATTTTTGCCAAACAGCAATCATCTTGAAAAATGGTAATCCGCCCGTGCAGTCGAGGAGGATTCTCCGACCACGACAACACAAAGCGCAACGAATCTTCGGGGGTGTGCATCTGTAAAAATTTAATTTGTCGTGCTTCACACAAACGCAAAGGAAAGCCCACCGCCTCCTGAAGCAACTCGGTACCCGTCTGAATCAAACATACGCCCGGCGTAACGGGTTTGTCCGGGAAGTGCCCCCCATAAAGAGGATGCGCACTGTTGTAATGAACAAGCGCTTGAGAGGAACATTCCCCACACTCAATTACCTTAGAGGTATAGAGTTCAGGGATCAACACGGTACATTGTTCTGAGGTCGGCATCTGAGAAACTGTTTAAAATTTGTTAACGAAATTACTTTATGCCTGTTTCCTGACGACTTTTTGGCGCTCCGACCAAAGCATCGCGGGGAGTGCGGGAGGAGGGTGAAAAAGCAGCGGAAAGAGGAATGAAAGGATGAGGTTCATAAATGCAAACAGTTTGTATTGACAACGTCCGGCGGGCTTGGCGAAGGCGGGAGGCTCACCGAACTGACCACAAAGGTAAACATTTCCTTTCTACCGCCAAACTATCACCTTAGGCTCGGCTAATTTTGGACTGACAAATGGGGAGCACATACCCCCGTGAAACCGAACAGGAACTGTGGCGTGGGTTGAGCGCGTATTTTCGGTTTTACAATGATGAGCGTCCGCACCAAAGTTTGGAAAATTTGCCACCGGCAACACAATATCGTCCGTCTGAGACGGCAGCGTAAAAATGTAATACTCACATCGAAAGTCCGTTTCGGCTACGCCTTCACTTCGTTCCGATGTGAAAAAAGGAAACAAAAAAACAGTTATTTGAAAAATATTTATTAAATTTGCAACGTTGAGTCGGTAAACCATCACCTTAGGTCGAAAGAATTTTGGTCTGATAAATGGGAAGCACAATACCTTTTAGTCAACAGCCTATGAAAAAAATATCTATCACTTTCTTTATCTCATTGTTTTTACTTGTCGGTTGCAAAAAGGGTGAAATAGTTGTTACTTATGGGAGTATCTGTCACTTTGATTGGGATTTGATTTTTAAAAGTTTAAATGGAGGCATGGAAGTTACATCCAATCAAACGGAACCTAATGTTTATGAGTTTGAGGTGTATCGGATTCTTTTGGATGTAAAAAACCCGCCGGAACGTGTTAAGTTGGCAATTATTAACGAAGAGACCACAGCCGTAGAGGGTGAGGATTATCACTTGTCAACAAAAGAATTACTCTTTGCTAAGGGGAATCGGACAACCTCTTTCCAATTAACCATAATGCCTGTAAATGCTGAAAAGACATTGACGATCAAATTGGACTATACACATCCACAAGCAGGCTCAGATACAGGTCAAAAAACAGATGGAGGACTTTGGGCAGTTTCCGATCATTATGCAAAATTTCGATTATTACCATAACGATGTTAATTCCAAATAACAAAAGGAGAGGCTGTAAGGTCTCTTTTTTGTTTATAGTGGAAAGAAGTTTGCTTGAGGCAGAGAATGTGTGATTAAAAAAGGGGGCATTCTGAAAAAAGTTTTAACTTTGCATCTCAACACTATCCCAACAAAATGAATCATTGGCAAGAGAGTTGGAAGTGTTAAAAAAGAGATTCCGTACTCGTTTGTAGTTAGATCTGGTACAAGCAAATAGAAAGGGGTAACTTTTGGTGCTCCAACCGCAAAGATAGCCATTTGGTCTCTTCATCCGTCTCTCTGAGGCAAGTGGCGCGGTACATTCCACCTCTTTTACTCAGCGACATCCCATCCATTTCTCTCTGCAAAGACTCTGTAATCAACTCAAAATCTTTTTTTAGCACCTTTTTTAGGAACGGTTTTTTGAACAAAGGATTCAAGCGTGCAATTTTTGCTTTTCCCTTTTTCACGGAAAACTCCACCAAGTTCACCCCAAACTCATTCATCATACCCCCCTTGAGCGTCTCTCCATCTCTTTTAAGTATCAGTATCGCAGACAACTGATGGGTATCGTACGTAAGCGCTACCCGAAAACGATGCGTTTGGGCATGTAGCGAAACAGGAAAAAAGAGCCATGAAAGGCATAGTGCGAACCCGCAAACAAAACGCCTATTCCACCGAATAATATGTTCCCTATCTCTTTCCATCAAACAAGGTATCTGGAAGTAACGTGTTGATTTTTTGATTGGTGAGATGAATAAGGGTCTCATCTCCGGAAACCTCTACCATACGCACCGACTCCATTTGATGGGTCGGGAGGGCAAAGAAAACCTCAATCTGAGTGTAGAGCGTCTTCATCTCTTTGCTTTTAGGCTTGAGACACACCCTCCATTGCTTTTGGGATCTTCCAAAACTAAAATCAAAGTTGGGATTCTCAAAGAGGGCAGTCCCTCCCATTCCAAAAAGCATCAATTCACTCAACTCTTTGAGCATCTTATTAGTATTTACATCCAACTCAGTGGTTGCCCCCTGATTCACCATCCACGCCTTTGCCCCATTCAGGATAAAAACAAACGAATAGGGCTTTTGATACTCCCAGCGCAGTCGTTTTCCGGTGGCAAAATAGAGCGTTCCGGAGGAAATCACCGCTTCGTCCAAAAAATCAACCGTTTTGGTTTGCACAAAATCGGCTTTTATATCATTCACTATTGCCGTTTCATTCGTTAGAGCAGATTTAAAAGCATCTATCTCCGATTGGGCAGTAACCGGATTAATTGTACTGTTCTGGCTTTTGGCAACGGTACCCCCCAAAACAGCGAACACCACTAACAACCATCTTTTTCTCATAAATAACTGTTTAGAAATTGTTAAAATCACCTCCATCATTTGGCAACAAAAAACACGCCAATGACTATAAAAGCCACTCCCACCCAACGCATAAAGGGTACCGACTCATGTAATATCCATTGAGCGGCAAACAGACCGAATATAAAACTGATACCGGTTAAGGGATAGATAACGCTAAACTCATATCTTTTCAAAAGGTACATCCAAAGCAACATTCCGGAGAGTGCACTAACGCCGGCAAAGAAAAATGTTGGGTTTGAGAACACGCCCTTAAAGTAATTCCAACTCCGGCTAAATGCACCAAATTGTTTAAGCGATACTTTAAGTAATAATTGTGCCATTGTAATTAACAGGCATTGGAGCGAAACTAAAGACACCATTTTAATCATATCGAACCGACTTTTTTTAACAATACCACAGCGTGATGTTTATTGAAGGAGTGGTTGTGCAGGAGGGCGTATCCCCGTTCGGAACTCCGAGAAGCCTGCTCAGAGAGAAAGTTTGCCGCCATCCACAAGCCAAAGGCTGATGCAGAGAAAAACTCTCCGCAATACATTTTGTATGGTATATGCAAGCACTCCGCAAAAGGAGTGGCAGAGAGGTCGCGATAGACACTCCTACCCATTTCATCCTCAGTATAAGCGGTAAACACGGCTTTTATGTCTTCCGGCACAACGCCGTATTTCTCCAAAAAGGGCAACACCACAGAACCAAAAGAGGCATCCTTTGAGGGCGTGTAGCACATCTCAAAGTGCTCTATCTGAGCATAACTCTTTTCCTTAGGCTCATCGCTAAGTACAAACGAAACACTCCCCTCCCCTGCAAAATTTCCAATGCCTGTTACCTCATTATAAGAGTAATATCCTGCCTTATCTAAAAGAGAAAAATAGGTAGAAGTGAGTTCATCGTGCCCTCCGGTTAATATAGAGTGCGCTCTACCCTCTTCAAAGAGCAGTATAGCGTCCAACAAGGCGCTTTCAAAGGAGAGACCTCTCTGTACCAAGGTATTGTTGTACCCATGGCATCCTAAACGCATCGCCACTTGTGAAGCGATAGTGTTGTGGGTGGATTGAATAAAGAAACTGGGCTGTAAAAAGCGCTCTTCCTGATCTAAGACAGCATTTAAAAACTTTTCGGTATCCTCAATACACCCTAAGCCGGTACCAAAAATAATAGCGTCAGGTATCTCAATTTCTGCCTGTTGCAACGCTATTTGAGAGACAGTAATAGCCCTTTTAATCATTCTGCTCATGCGGCGAGCAATCATCGGAGGAATATACTTCTTAAAATCAGGATCTTTTGCAGGAACAAACGATTGGGAAAACCGTTCAAGGGCATCAAATTGAAAACCGGATAACGAATCCTGAATGGAGAGCGCCGAAGCGCCGTTGATATAGACAGGGCGCTTCATCATACCGATACCTTTGAGAAAATGAGAGAAGTATTGTTGCCGCCAAAACCAAAAGAGTTGGTCATCACATGATTCAGTTTTTGCCCTACGAGTGTTTTTTGCACAGGGGAAAAGCAGATGGCGCCATCTTGTGTTGCAAAGTTGAGGTTTGCCGGAATAAAACCGTGCAACATAGCGAGGATGCAAATCACTGATTCAACAGTGCCGGCAGCAGAAGTGGTGTGTCCGGTAAAGGGCTTGGTGGAACTTACGGGCGGAAGGGTGGCACCAAAGAGGCGCTCAATTGCCTTCCCTTCCGAAATATCGTTGTTTATTGTTCCTGTTCCATGCGCGTTTATATAATTAATTTCATTTGAGTTAATACCGCTCATTTCAAGCGCTTCTTTCATTGCAAGAAAAGCGCCCTCCCCTTCGGGTGAAGATGCGGTTTGGTGGTAAGCATCGCACGCATTGCCGTAGCCGGTGAGTTCTACCAACGCCTTTCCGCCCCTGTATGCCAATGCCTCTTCCGACTCTAACAACAAATAAGCAGCCCCTTCCCCCAAATTGATCCCCTTTCGCCCGGCATCAAAGGGAGCGCAAGGGGCATCCGATAAAATCATCAAACTCAGGAATCCGTTGATATGAAACATACTCAAACACTCCGTACCACCTACCACAACCCTGTCAAGAATGTCGGCGCGAATCAAACGCGCCCCCATTGCCACCGCATTAGCAGCTGAGGAACAGGCGGTTGATATAGATGTAACAAAGTCAAAACAATGAAAGTAATCCGCAATTTTTTCGGTACACGCTCCGCAATCATGGGCGTCAATATAAGGAGTATGGGCATTTTGAGAAGGATCCAAAAACTCTTTATAAAAGCGCTCACTCTTCTCCATCCCCCCAACAGTATTACCTGAAATCAACCCCAACCTGCGCACACCCCTATGAAGCAGATCGTGTTTACCAATTCCCTTTAAACACTCCTTCACCGCCATCACCCCCAAAAGAGATGTTCGGGTAATCACTTCGTTCAAAGGGATATGCAAGTGCTTCATCATCTCTTCGTCGCTCAATGATACCTCTCCCATAGGGTAGTTGCGGTGAATCGTAGATATGTGTTGTGGCGGAGTCAATGCAGAGCGTTCGCGCAAAAGAGCGTCTAAGGTCTCCTCCGCAGACGTTCCCAAGCCGGAAACAATCCCCAAGCCACTTACAAAGACACGCATGAGGACTATTTTGTTCTGTGCAATGCCACGTGCGCCGCAATGGAGCGAACAGAGGAGAAGATGGCTTTAGCCTCGTTGGGGTTATTCATCTTCACTCCGTAGTTCTTTTCTAAAAGTACTATCAACTCCAGCGCGTCAATAGAATCAAGCCCCAACCCCTCTCCAAACAGAGGAGCGTCCGCATCAATATTTTCCGGCGAAATGCCTTCTAAGTTAAGCACTTCAATAATTTCTTGTTTAAGTGCTACAATCAACTCATCCATCTTACATATATTTATAAATTGTTTATATTAAATATTTTATCTGATTTTTCATTCGATACAAGATACAGTTTTGCCTCTTCCCTATCGTTGATGAAATCGAACCATCCGCAAACCACATGAGTGCTTTTCCCTCTGTTAATCAGCAATTTTACATACTCTACACACCGTTTCGCATCCAAATTTGGCGCCATAAAGGTACAATTTTCTCCCATAAAATGATTCCTAATCGCCACTTCTCCCAAAGCGACATTGGGCAATGTATAGACAAAGAGGGAGGGACTGGGAAAAAAGGCGTCATTTTTAATCGTATCCTGAAACCTTCTATCGGTATCCAACGAAGAGTGGCTGTTGTACAACACAAGAGCAACGTGCGGTTTGGGTTCGGGTGTAGCAAGTGCACTGCCGTGTAAGAGTGCTTCAGAGGCGATAAAGAGCGTTTTGGAGAGCATATCCATCTTAAAGAATTTGAGATAGTTGATCTCCAAAAAACGGTATAGTTCCGCAAAGAAGTCGGACACTGAACCATTGGGTGCCCCCCGATACAAAAGCGCTCTGTCAACAAAAAGCATACGCCCTTCAAGCAATACCTGTTTTTGTATGTACGGCGTTTCGTTCATCACTGTATTTCTATGACAAGAGCCGCATTATTTCCACCAAAGCCTGCTGCTGTCTTTATACAAGAGCGGGGCTCCTTTTTCTCCCACTTGCGCTGCACTTGTATCAACTCGGTAACTCCCAAGTTATTAAACCCCATAACGGGGTACAATAGCCCCTTTTCCATACATTGCGCAGAGAGAATAACGTCTATCATCCCCGCGGCGCCAAGTGTGTGTCCAAAATATCCTTTACACGCTGTTACCGGAAGGTGAGACAAACCCGCGCGAGCCAATGCAACTGCCTCCATCTGATCATTATATATGGTTCCTGTGCCGTGGGCGCTCACAAAATCCGGAAATGTTTCAATATGTAACAGGCAATTCATAATGGCTCTATATAAGCCCTCTCCGGTACGTGATGGGGCAGAAATATGGTGCGCATCGTTGGAGGCGACACCGTATCGTAGCGTTACGCAACGATTCATCCCTTTTGGGGGGGTAGTACCCAACACCATACAGGCGGCGGCTTCTCCCAGATTGAGTCCTTGACGTGAAGCGTCAAAAGGTTTACACCTTTCCGGCGCCAAGGCGCACAAAGAGGAGAACCCTGAATAAGTAAAACGACTAAATATATCTGCACCAATCACTATTGCAAATTTATAACAAGATTGTTGCGACAACTCCATCCCCACCAACAACGCGGATACCGCCGAAATACAAGCCTGCGAAACCACTACGGGACGATGGGGATTTTGAAAGTATTCACAAATTAATTGTGCTGATTTCCAGAGTAACATCCTATCGTTGGCATACGAATGAGGTTGCTCAGGGTCAATGAGTTCAATGTTTCCTTTGGTAGTTGCCACAATAAAGAGCACCTCATCGGAAGAGGGATCAATATCGGTATGCGATAGCGCCTCCTGTGCGGCAAGTATCATCAATCGTTCAAATTTTGTAAAATGTTCGAGTTCAGGATATTTTGTCCAAAAGTGATTCGGAATCAGCGCACCCCAAAACGAATTCGGAAAACCGGGGAGACCTTCATGCCGCTCAATGGCACAACGTCCCTCCTCCATCGCCCTCCAATTTTGGGCGGTTGTCGCTCCCAATGGAGAAACAATGGCATCAGCATATTTATACACGGAGCTCACAACAACCTTTTTACGATTTTAAAACCCGCTCCATCCATTTGGCATAAAACTCAGGCATATAAAGAACTAAGTTCCTTTCGAGATCTAAAAAGACCTGAGTGGAGTTTCCGGTAGCCATCACGATTTTTCCGTCGGCAGAGAGAATACGGTATGAAAAGAGTATCTTAGCCGCCTCACAGGGATGATACTCAATCTCCACAATGGCTAAATCTCCATACGTAAGGGGATTTTTAAAGGAAAAATCGAGTTTTACCAAGGGGACATAATACCCATGTTTTACAATCGTCAGATAGTCCAAACCATACTTCCTGCCAAACTCCTCCCGCGCATCCTCAAAATAGGTGGCATAAACACCGTGCCACACAATTCCCATGGAGTCAACTTCGTTAAAACGAACAAGCACCTCTTTTTCAACTTTTAATTCTTTCATCATTTAGAAACTGTTTCTTATGCTGCTTTCCAAAAATCGTAATAGTTATACCACTGTTCGGGGTATTGCTTCAATACCTCTTCAAGCATCGAGACATACTGTGTCATATACGCATAAAGTTTTTCGGATTGACTCCCTTCTTGAGGAATCAGCGAAGAGAGGTTTCGGATGATAATGTGGTAACGCTTACTCTTTTCACGCATCATAAATATGGCAATTACAGGAACATTCATACGTAATGCCAATGAAAAAGCCCCCGTGGGAAAGAGTGCTTGAGCGCCCAAAAAAGGGTACTCCATCACCTTTTTCCCCAGCAGTATCCTGTCGCAATGGAGGGTAATACACCCTCCTTGCGCTAACGCCTGATGCAATGCAAAAATATGTGACATATCAGAGGTTACAGGTATCATCTCTACTTTATGTTTAGATAGTGCACTCATTCGCTTTTTATTCAGAAATTTAACCTCATCTCCAAACACGATCCCGTGAAAATGTTTCTCTTGATGGTCAAAAAAATATCCCGCCATCTCCATATTTCCAACGTGTGCGCCGGCTAAAATAGCGCCGTTCGGACTTCCAAGAAGTTCCAAGAGGGCTTCATTTCCATCTATTCGTACTTTGTATCGATGTTGCAGATTCACAAAAAGGGCAAAACGATCGACCATTGCCTGTGCAAAGTAGTAGTGGTTGCGGAAGGTAAGGCGCAAAATATCCCAACGAGAAGTGTATCCCATGCGTCTAAAATAGGACTCTATTGCCAAACGGTTTCTCCGTGAGAAGAGCATATAAAAGGGAACTACCAACCTTAAAATGAAGTAGAGCGGCGATATTCCAAAAGTACGCAAAAAGAGCATGATGCTCATTTGCCCAAACGACCCGCCCTGGGTTTTACCGCTCCAAGCCTTTGTTTTTGACACTTTCTTCTTTTTTGCAGACACTTGGTGTTTACCCAACTCCTTTCAATTTATTATCAATATATTGATAAAATGCCTCCAAGGTTCTCACCTCGGTCATCTCTTCCGCTTTGATCTTAAAACCGAAGTTGCGCTCCACCAACACTACAATATCGACAAAATCTAAGCTATCAATGCCTAAATCCTCCCTTAGGTCTGCTGATGGTTGCAGCAAGGTCGGATCTACTTCTATCTCTTCTGTTAGAAAGGTGTTGGTTTTTTCTATGATTGTGGTAATATCCATATTGTTAGTTTTCAGTTTGCAATTTTCATTTTTTTAATGATGAGGGCGCTGTTGGTGCCGCCAAAACCAAATGAGTTGGAGAGCGCCGTAGAGAATCTGCCGTCAATTCGTTTGGCTGCAATATTCAATTTGGCGGAGTGCTCATCGGGGCGCTCAAAGTTAATATTGGGAGCAATAAAGTCATTTTGCATCATCAAAACGGTATAAACCAATTCGCTTGCACCAGCCATCCAGCACTCGTGTCCTGTCATCGACTTGGTAGAACTAACGGCTACAGAGTTGCATCCAAAAAGTTGCTCAATTGCCATCGCTTCAAACTTATCGCCCAAGGGCGTAGAGGTGGCGTGGGCATTGACGTAGTCAATATCGTTAGGCGCTAAACCGGCATCACACAGCGCTCGTTTCATGGCGGCATAAGAGCCTTTGTCGCTGGGTTGGGATATATGGTCGCCGTTGGATGAGAATCCATATCCAACCACTTCACACAAAATAGGCGCCCCTCGCGCCACGGCATGCCCGTACTCTTCTAAAATCAAGGTAGCCGCTCCACCGCTGGGAACCAATCCGTCTCGGTCGGCGTCAAAGGGGCGGGACGCTCTTGTGGGTTCATCTGTGCGTATCGAAAAAGCGCCTATTCCATCAAAACTACCCATCCCAAACAGATTCACCTCTTGAGCGCCACCACAAATCACCAAATCTTGCAGTCCCTGTTTAATAAAGAGGTATCCCAAACCAATGGCGTGAGAACCGCTGGCACATGCACCGCTGACCGAAAAATTTATCCCTCTGAGTTTGAAAATGGTAGCCAAGTTCATAGAGACCACGGAGGTCATTGACTTAAAGACAGAGGCGGCACCCACTAAAGTGGTATCGCGTTTATCCTTTATCAATTCGTGTGCCTCCACTACTGCCTGAGCGGTGCTGTCGTTGCCAAACACGATACCTGCCTCATTTTGCTCAAAATAGGCAATATCCAAGCCGGCACCCGCCAGCGCTTCCGCAGTGGAGAGGTAGGCAAATTCGGCTTCCTGTGGAAGAAAAGCACGTTGTTTTCTATCTAAAACTCCTTTTAAATCAGGCTGTTTAATAATGCCACTTAAAGGAGAGCGATAACCATATTCAATGCGGGCAGGATCAATGCCAATGCCCGAACGACCTTCATAAAGAGAGTTGCTGACCTCAGTAGCGTTCTCACCAATGCAGGAATAGACACCCAACCCTGTAATCACCACGCGCCTCATGTGTAGAGCCCTCCGTTGATTGATATGACTTCCCCCGTAATGTAAGAGGCTTTAGACGAGGCAAGAAACGCCACTACATCTGCCACCTCTTCAGGAGTGCCAAAACGATTCACCGGGATCAATCCTTTGAGTTGAGCCTCGTCCAAATCTTGCGTCATATCGGTCTTGATGTAGCCCGGAGCAACGGCATTTACCGTAACTCCCTTTTTCCCAACCTCTTGAGCAAGCGCTTTACCTGCGGCAATAACACCCGCTTTAGCCGCTGAATAGTTGGTTTGTCCGGGCAGTCCCTTTATTCCGGACAGCGAGACCACATTCACAATCCGTCCGTAACGGTGGCTAACCATATTTTTGAGGAGACGGCGGGTTACGAAGAAAAATGCGTTTAGATGCAAATCCATCATGCTTTTCCAATCTTCCGAAGGCATGAAAACCATCAAATTGTCTCTTCTAACACCGGCATTGTTTACCAACACCTCAATCCAATCGTTGGGGTGTTGCTCCTCCCACAACGCAATGGCTTGTTCAATGCACGCTTCTTTAGAGACATCAAAAGGCAACAGTTCGGCTACGCCTCCTTCCGCCCGAATGAGGGAGGCGCACTCGGCGGCAGCCTCCTTATTGGAGAGGTAATTGATAATCACCGAATAGCCCACCCGACTTAAAGCAAGCGCAGTGGCTCGTCCAATCCCGCGGGAAGCGCCGGTTACTAAAGCATATTTAAGCGAAGGATTCATCATGCAAAATATCCAAAGAGTGGGACATTAAATAGTCTTTTATGGAAGCGATTTCACGATACTTAGGAGTATCTTCGACAAATTTGGGAACAATCGCCCTCAAGTTCTGATATACCTCAAGGGTATGCGGCGACATATTGTCTCTATTTATCGTTTCTATTGCCTGTATTAAACTCATCATATAGATGGACATCACCTCAAAACCGTTTTCAATCACCTTTTTACAAAGTTGGGCTGAATTTGTACCCATACTCACCATATCCTGATTATCGTTATTATTGGGAATACTGTGGATGTAGTTGGGAAAACAGAGGGTTTGGCTCTCAGCCGTTGTGGAAGTAGCCGTAAATTGCGCCGCCTGCATCCCCAGATTCAAGCCCAACACGCCCAAATTGACAAAAGGAGGGAATTTTTCATTTAATCGAGGATTTACAAGAAAATTTAACTGCCTCTCCATTAACATTGTAAGTCTTGTTATCGCAATCTTTAGTTTATCCATTTCCAACGAGACGTAGTCGCCATGGAAATTTCCGCCATGCCAAACCGTGGCTGCCTCCACGTCAATAATCGGATTATCGCTAACAGAGTTCACCTCGTTTACAAGGACCGTTTGGGCATACAAAATAGTATCTAAAACAGGTCCAAGAATTTGAGGAACACAACGCAAGGAGTAATACTCCTGCACCTTCTTCTTAAAAACGGTTTGCACAGGGCGCTCCTTGTAGAGGGTATCGCTCCTTTTCTGTATCATCTTGCTATCGGCAAGAAATGAGGACATTGCTTGGGCTACGTGCAGTTGTCCAAGGTGTTTTTTGGCGCTGTTTAATGCCACCGAAAAACTGTCGTCGCAAGAATCAACAATTTCGTTAATCATACAAGAGGCTGCAATAGCCCAATTAAAGAGGCGAGTGGCGTAAATAAGGTTGAGTATCCCTATACCGCTCATCATAGAGGTGCCATTCACCAACGCCAAACCTTCTCTAATATGTACGGATATTGGCGTCAGCCCTTCTATTTTAAGTATCTCATTTACAGAACGAATAGACCCCTTATAGTGCGCATCACCCTCTCCTATCAACCCCAGAGCCAAATGTGCCAACTGCACCAAATCGCCGCTGGCACCCACACTACCATGCTCAAATACCACCGGAATAATATCGCGATTGATGTACTCCCGAAGCAACTCTGCCACTTGGGGGTGGACCCCGGAATTACCATGTAACACATTGACCAAACGACAAATCATTGCCGACTTCACATACAGCGGATCTACCATGGCGCCTACACCGGTACAGTGAGAGCGAATGAGGTTATACTGCAACGAAGTGAGGGCTGAATCGGGAACACGATATTGCGCCATTGGACCAAAACCAGTATTGATTCCGTAAATTATCTTATTGTATATAAAAGTATTAAGAAAGTTATATGAAGCTTCCATTTCGATAAAAGCGCTCTTCGATATATCCACTTTGGCTCTATTAAAGAGGATCTCATAAAATAAAGCAACACCCACTTGCTCCTTTTTCAGATCAATAATCATACGATAATTTTGCGTGTTCAAAAATAGTTTGCAAAGGTAGTCAATTTTCTCACGGCAGCAACAGTGAACTGTCTCCATAACTTAGAAATCGGTATCCATTTGCCAAAGCATGTGCATAACACCTCCTCCAGTCCTCCCCAATAAAGGCGGCGATGAGCAATAATAGGGTGCTTCTTGGTTGGTGAAAGTTGGTAATCAAGCCATTTGTCAGGTGAAAAGTGTAAGAGGGGGCTACCATGATTTGGGTGCGCCCCGAAAAGGAGGTCATCTCGCGCTTCTGTAAATAGGAGATAAGTTGCTCCAACGACTCCTTGCGACTCAATACAGGCTTTAAAGAATAGGCTTCCCATTGGGGTAAAAAACAGGGATCAATCCCCATATAACACATAATACCAAACCAATACAAACTTTCTAAACAACGGGCAGAGGTGGTGCCCACTGCAATCACTTCGCCTGTATGGGACAAAAGTTGCCGCAAAAAGGGCAACGATACGGTAAACGGCTCACTGTGCATCAGATGTTGGGCAATCATGACCGTTTTTACAGGCATAAAAGTACCTGCTCCTACGTGAAGGGTGATTTCTGCTAAAGAAACATGGTTACTTTTCAAAGAAGAGATGATATTATCCGAAAAGTGCAAACCCGCTGTTGGCGCCGCCACAGATCCGCGCAAAGAGGCATAGACTGTTTGGTATCGCTCTGTGTCAATCGTTTCAGAGGCTCGATGTAAATAGGGAGGAATGGGCACTTGCCCGCATAACTCCAAAATTTCTGAAAAGGCGAAATTTCCATTCCATTCAAAACGAACTAAATAGGTATCATCCTCTCGACCTATGCACTCAGCAGATAAAAAAGCGTTGGATAATTTTCCACCCTTCCAGCGCTTCTTATTTCCAATAACAGTACGCCAGATAACAGAGGTAGTAGAGGTAAAAGAGAGGTGATAGTCAGTAGGTTCATAAGGTTCAAGGCAAAGAATTTCAACTATCGCCCCTTGTTCTATAGTAAAGAAAAGACGAGCGGGCACTACACGGCTGTTGTTGAAAACCAATAAAGCACCGGAAGGGAGCAAAGAGGGAATCTCTGCAAACGACTTATCTAAAATCGCCCCTTTCTCGTAAAACAAAAGACGGGAAGCATCGCGCTCCGCCAACGGATAGGAGGCAATCCGAGACTCAGGAAGCGGATAGTTATAGTGGGCAATGTGGATTTTTTGAACCATACAAGCGAAAAATGAATAAACAAAGGTAAAATAAATACAATTCACAAATGTAAACAGCACTAAAATGGGAAAAAAAAGAGGATGGTTTACAAAAATATTTAGAAATATGGGCAATGTGGATTACATAAGTAAATAGATAATATATATTATTTAATCTATATAATTACCAGTCATTTACTACTATTATACAAAGTGTCGCTTCAATTAATTCGCCACTATCTTGCCAAAAATCCACAAAAACGAATCGTAAATACAATTATATTCATAAAACCCAATGGATTATAAGATTTACCTAAATACTTGAATCACGTTTCAAATAATTCATCATAAACTATTAACTAATTTGCTTACAGTATATTATATTCATCTCAATATATCGTCCACGCCTCCATGAATACAAATGTAACTCTCACCGCTATACACTTGTGAACAGAAAAATATTTACATTTGTAGCAAGTATCTATTTACAAATTTTTCCATAGTATGAAAGACCGACTTATACAATTCTTACAGTTAGAGCAACTCACTCCCGCTCGTTTTGCCGATATTTTGGGGGTACAACGCTCCGGTATTTCCCACCTTTTGTCGGGACGCAATAAACCCGGATTCGACTTAATCGAAAAAATGCTTACAAAATTCCCTGATTTGAGCGCAACATGGCTAATAACCGGAAAAGGAGCCACATACACCGAAGAGAGCACACCCACCCTACCCCCTGTGCCATCATCACCACCACCTCAGATACCACCTCAGATACCACCTCAGATACCACCTCAGATACCACCTCAGATACCACCTCAGGCGGCACCACAGACGCCAATTTTGAACCAACAGGCACTTCCAATTCGGGAAACTGTGGAAAACCGCGCCATCTCAAAAATTGTTATCTTCTACACAGACAAGAGTTTTAGTGAGTATCACCCCGAATAATTTGGAAGATAAGATAAAGAAAGTTACATTTGCGTGCTATGTATCGTGTACTTCGTTTTTTTCTCTTTGCTTTTCCTCCGGAAGCCATTCACAAAATCACCATTTTGGCGTTGAGAATGTCGCGGTTTATTCCCTTCTCCGCCTCCTTAATGCGTGCCCTCTTCTGTGTTCACCAACCTAAAATAGAACGTGAAATAATGGGGATTAAGTTCAAAAATCCCATAGGATTAGCGGCAGGTTTAGACAAGAATGGGGAAGTCTATAACGAATTTTCCGACTTTGGATTTGCCTTCATAGAGATTGGGTCCATCACCCCTCTGCCTCAATCGGGGAACCCCAAACCGAGGTGTTTTCGACTCCTTCCCGACCAAGCGATTATCAACCGATTCGGGATGAACAGCAGAGGGGTTAAGTACGTGGTACAAAATCTGCAACGGAGAAAACCGCGTGTTGTTATCGGTGGGAATATAAGCAAAAATTCCCTCACACCCAACGATAAAGCAGCGGATGACTACGAAAAAGCATTCACCTGCCTGTATGACTATGTGGATTACTTTGTAATTAATGTGAGTTGTCCAAATGTAAAGGATCTGTGTAATTTGCACGATGTTACCATCCTCTCCGGTATTATTGACCGCGTTATCGAATTGAGGCACTATCACGACAAATACCGCCCCATCCTGCTGAAAATCTCTCCCGATTTGAGCGTAGAACAACTTGACAA
>Ga0082212_10002528_pt1 | contig 26606 bp, 22 predicted proteins | sample TergutNt197P3_FD_71548 | JGI IMG/M metagenome (GOLD analysis project Ga0082212, IMG submission 71548) | Neocapritermes taracua P3 segment gut microbial communities from Petit-Saut dam, French Guiana - Nt197 P3 | ecosystem: Host-associated > Arthropoda: Insects > Digestive system > Gut ...
TGGGTTCCCACGTACTTGGTGTTCGAGCGTGTTGATACTCAGACACTCACCTACACCTTGAGCCTTTTGCTTTATACCTTAATTCCGCAGCTACTTGGCTATCTCCGCTCAGCCTTTTTGGGTTGTGGGCTGGGCCCGCGTTAGATTGAACCAGTTCATACGCTTTTGCCCGACTGATTTTCAAGCATGTTGCAACATCCTGTACATTCATAGCAGCCTGTTTTTTTGTTCCGTTCAGCATCCTTATCATCCTTTCTATTCGTTATGAGTAGTTTCCGTCTTTATTATACCCCTCGGCCTGAGTAATATCCAATAAATTTTCAAATATTCAAGATTTTTTTACTCATATTGTTTACTTTTTGTCCATTCTGTGCAATAATGTTTATGGTGGTGTATTTCTATGGATGGAGTTTTCAATTTTGATTATGATTTCGGATCATTCTTGAGGGAAATCCGAAAAGACCAAAAGATAAGTATGCGCGAACTGGGCGAAGTAATCGGCATGTCGGAACAGGCAATCTCCCAATATGAACGGGGAGTTAGACCTTTACGACATTCAATTGCTGAGAAAATTGCCGAGGCTCTTGGCACATCGGTGTCACGTGTTTTGCTTGAGAATGGTTGGTATGATGATGATATTCCCGAGTGTTTTGACGGGGATGTCGATGCATATGAAGAGGCAAAAAAAGAAGAGGAATACGAAAGGGCACAATATGCCGATTACAAAAATGCTATTTCTTTTTTCAAGGAACACGGATATGAAATACAAAGCCACGTTGAGGACAATGGAGACAATTATGAAGAAACTGTTATTGTCCGCAATAGCGATAAAAATACTGTTATGCTTGCTGAGGATTTTATAAATCTTTATTGCGATATGATTAAAGAAATAGAGAATTTTATTTGTTACACAATTGACAGAACATTGTCTAAACATAACGACTCAAGCCAATAAAGTTAAGGGAGGCTTCGATAATGCCCAGGAAAGCTACACGTAACGCTCAGGGAGCGGGAACAATCCGACAGCGTCCGGATGGCCGATGGGAAGGCCGTTATACCATGGGTCGTGATCCTGGAACGGGTCGGCAGATTCAGAAGTCCGTTTATGGGAAGACTCAGGGTGAGGTCGTTGATAAACTGCGGGATGTTACCTCAGAAATATCAAAAGGTATTTTTACTGAGCCTTCGGCACTGACAGTAGGCGCATGGTTTGATCTGTGGATTTCTGAATATGTTTCAAACCCCAAACCAAAGACACTTCAATTGTATAAAGGGGATATCAAGAATTATATCAAGCCAGCCTTAGGAGCGGTAAAACTTCAGAAACTTCAGGCTCCGGCGATCCAGACGCTTTACAATAAACTGCTAAAGGGCGATAAGGAGCGCAAACCACTCTCGGCAAAAACCATAAAAAACTTGCATGGTGTGATACACTCATCACTCGAACAAGCTGTTGAACTGAATTATATTCCCTACAATCCTGCCAAGAAATGCAAGCTGCCTAAAATTACACGTTATGAAATGAAACCTTTGGGCGACATGACCGCTCTCTTCATAAATGAAATCAAAGGCCATAGATATGAACTTCTTTTCCTTCTGGATTTATTTACTGGAATGAGGAGAAGCGAAATCATAGGTCTTTCCTGGGACTGTGTTGACTTCGAGCGTTCCAGCATTCGAATATACCGCCAGCTTCAATATTTCAATGGCCAATATGTATTTCTATCTCTAAAAAGCAATAAGCCACGCTCTTTTACTGTCCCACCTCTCGCAATAGATGCACTCAGAGAACAAAAACGTCGGCAAGCAGAATGGAAGCTCAAAGCGGGAAGTGCATGGAACAACCAAGATAATCTTGTTTTCACTGACGAGTTAGGCCACAATCTCAGTCACAATTCAGTCAGCAAGCACTTTAAGGCTATTGTAAGGTCAATCGGTGCTCCTGATATTCGTTTTCATGACCTCAGACACTCCTACGCCACTGCCGCGCTACAGTCAGGAGTAAATGTTAAGATGGTTCAGGAAGCCTTAGGTCATCATACCGCCGCCTTTACTCTGGACACTTATGGTCATGTCACAGATGAGATGCAACGTGAAGCTGCCGCGAAAATAGAGGCTTATTATAAAGGTCTGGAAACCTGTAAAGGGTATACTAAAGGGTAATTCACTCATGACAAGAATTCAAAAAGCCTGTAACCCCTTGGTATTACAGGCTTTCACTCTTCACTCCGATGGTCGGGGCGACAGGATTCGAACCTGCGGCCTCTTGGTCCCGAACCAAGCGCGCTACCAAACTGCGCCACGCCCCGTCAAAAACACTCTCTGAATCATAGCAAATAGCCTATGCAGTGTCAATAGATGAATCCTCACCCATCCTCACAAATGAATCCTCACAAATCCTCACAAATAGACATTTGACACAAATAGACATTTGACGGTTGACATTTATCAAGGCATTATGCATAATAAGGCAACACAAACATCCCCAGAAAGTCGAGGATCTCTTATGCTGGTCAGCCAAAAAACCATTATTCGGCCCTTAGAGCTTGGAGATCTTGAGACCCTGTATTCCTGGTATTTGGACTCGGAATTCACCTATTGGCAGAGCGGCAATTGGCCAGAGCGCATGCTCATGCGCCGCGCGGAAATAGAGCAGCTCTTTTTTGCCGAAGATCCCTTTCGATATGCCCTGCTTACCCAGGAAGGCGATTTGATTGGCACCATTGGCTTCGACCAGCACAATATACCTGCGCGTTCAGCTCGGCTGATTCTTGGCATAGGGGATAAAGCCTGCTGGGGCCAGGGCTACGGTACAGACGCTCTCATGACTTTTTCAGAATATTTATTTGATCAATGGAATTTGCACCGGCTTAGCCTTGAAACCTTCTCCGGCAACCTCAGGGCCCTGCGGTGCTATGAAAAAGCCGGGTTTCAGCGCGAAGGTCTCCTCAAGGACGCCTATTTTATTCGGGGCCGCTATGACGATGGTGTCATCCTAGGCAAAATCCGCCCTTAGGGGTATGCGCACCGCGATCCCACACTTGCCCTTTCGACAAAAAATGTGTATAATGCCTGAAAGATCCATAATACGCAGCAAAAAACTCAGCACAATAGGGAGGGAGCCTTATGTTTTCATTCCATGACACGCAGCATATGCAAAGAGCTCTCGCCTTAGCCCAAAAAGCAGCCGGACGCACATCTCCCAATCCACTCGTTGGATGCGTTATCGTTCGCGACGGACACATCGTAGGGGAAGGATACCATCAGAAAGCCGGCATGCCCCACGCCGAGATCCATGCCCTTACCATGGCCGGCGAGAAAGCGCGGGGAGCCGATCTCTATGTCACGCTCGAACCCTGCGGCCATTATGGCAGAACCCCTCCCTGTACAGAAGCCATTCTTCAGGCCGGCATCCGTCGAGTTATTGTTTCCACCATCGATCCCAACCCCCTCGTGCGGGGACAGAGCCTCGAACGGTTACAGCAAAACGGCATTGATGTCACTACCGGCCTCTTGGAATCCCAAGCCCGCGCCCTCAACCAGCCCTATATCAAGGCTATCGAAACAAACCTGCCTTTCGTCACATTGAAATCAGCCTTCTCCATGGACGGCAAGCAATATTCCCCGTCCATCTCCGATCCCTGGATTACCAATGAACAATCCCGGCACTATGTTCATCATCTGCGGGACACCTGTGACGTCATTATGGTGGGCAGCCAAACAGTCGTCCAGGATGATCCGCGGCTAACCTGCCGCCTCCCTGAAGGTTCAGATCGCAATCCTGCCCGGCTTATTGTAGACGGCCGGCTCATTGTTCCCCCCATCGCTTTGGTATATCGTATGAACAACTCGCTTAAGACCCCATGGCCGGATCAAGTCATTCTGGCAACGACCCTCCAGGCCTGGAACAAAGCTGCCCCGTCTCAGCAAGCTTCTCTCTCATCTTTAAAACATGTAAAAATCTGGACATATGACACCGAGCGTTATGTGCCTCTGCCTCAACTCATGAACGACGTTGCCACCCATGGCTGGAACAGCGTCCTGTTGGAAGGAGGCGAACTCCTGGCCAATGCTATGTTGCAGCAACATCTTATCGATAAAATCGATTTCATGTACGCTCCCAAAATATACGGACATGAGAAATTCAAACGCCAGCAGCCTGTGCACCTGGAAGATCTCGAGTATTCCTGGGATTCCGGCGACCTGCGCATCTCCGCCTACCCTCGGTATGATACCTGATATCCCATTGTACAAGACATGATGGACAGTGTACACTTAGAGCATACTATCGTGTCACTTATGAGGTACAGATTATGTTTACAGGAATCATTGAAGAATTAGCCCATATTCGACACATACGCCTCCTTGCTGATTCGGCGCAATTAAGCATTGAAGCCCACTCTATTCTCGACGGAACCCAGATCGGCGACAGTATCGCTGTCAACGGCGTCTGCCTGACCGTAACCTCCTTAGCCTCCAGCGAATTTACCGCCGATATCATGTTAGAAACCCTCACATGTACCACCCTTAAAGATCTCAAGCCCCGCGCCCCAGTCAATCTGGAACGGGCCATGACCCTTCAGACACGCTTGGGCGGCCATTTTGTCAGCGGCCATATCGATGGGATCGGCGCCATCACCACCATCCGGCAAGCCGGGATTGCCAAAGTCTTCGAAATCACCGCTCCACCCCACATTGCCGGCATGATTGTCCCTAAAGGATCCATTGCTGTCGATGGCATCTCCCTGACCGTTGTCAGCGCTCTGCCCCACAGTTTTACCATCTCCCTGATTCCGCACACCCTGTCCCAAACAACCTTAGCCCATAAACCCATCGGCAGCACAGTGAACCTGGAAACCGATATCCTGGGCAAATATGTTGCCCGCTTCATCACCCCCGCTTCCCACCCTGTGGGAACTCATCAGTATGAAAGTCCCGGCAGCATGCCTCATAACACAACACACGCGAAGACTCAAGACCCCTTAACGCGAGATTTTCTTGGCAAGCACGGATACCTGTGACTATAAAAACTGGAGGATCCTCATGTTTGACACCATTGAACAGGCCATTGAAGACATTCGCAGCGGCAAGATCATCATTATGACAGATGACGAAGACCGTGAAAACGAAGGCGATCTCATTATGGCCGCAGAAAAAGTCACTCCCGAAGCCATCAATTTTATGGCCACCTACGGACGCGGACTCGTTTGCGTTCCCCTTACCGCAGAACGCGTCACCGCTCTGAACCTTAACCAAATGGTCCCCAACAACACAGACCCCCGCAACACCGCCTTTACTGTCAGCGTTGACTGCATCGAAAGCACAACCGGCATCTCAGCCTTTGAGCGGGCACGAACCATTGAATACCTGGTCAATCCCGCCAGTACCCCCAGCGACTTTTTCCGTCCCGGTCACATATTTCCTCTTATGGCCAAAGAAGGAGGCGTCCTGGTACGGGCAGGCCACACGGAAGGCGCCATCGACCTTGCGCGCATGGCAGGGCTGCAGCCCGCGGGCGTACTTTGTGAAATCATGAATGATGACGGCACTATGGCGCGCACCCCCAACCTGATCCGGTTCAAAGAAAAACATGGCTTGACCATGGTCACCATCAAAGATCTTATCCAATACCGCCGCCATACAGAAAAACATATTATCCGCGGGACAGCCGCCACACTCCCTACCGATTATGGCCCATTCACAGCCATCGCTTATCGGAGCACCCTTGATGCCAAAGAACACTTGGCCCTGATCAAAGGGGACATTCCCGCTCTCGTCTTTGAACACACCGATATCCAAGAACAAGCCTATACCCAAAGACAAGCTCAGGCCCAAGAACACACCGACCTTCAAGACCCTATTTTGCTGCGAGTTCATTCCGAATGCCTGACCGGCGACGTTTTCGCCTCCCGCCGCTGCGACTGCGGATCCCAGCTGGCAACCGCCCTGCGCCAAATCCAACAAGCCGAGCGAGGCATCCTCCTCTACATGCGCCAGGAAGGCCGCGGCATCGGCCTCATGAACAAACTCGCCGCCTATAAGCTCCAGGACGAAGGCCATGATACAGTTGAAGCCAACCTGGCCCTGGGCTTCTCCGCCGATTTGCGGGAATATGGCGTAGGCGCTCAGATTCTCGCCGACCTTGGCGTCCAAAGAGTCCGTCTCATGACCAACAACCCCAAAAAAATTGTCGGCCTCGAAGGATACGGCATCAAAGTCATCGAACGCGTCCCCCTTGAGATCCCGGCCTCTCCGGAAAACGACCGATACCTATGCACCAAGCGAGACAAACTGGGACATATGATCCAAAACTAAACCTATGAAACGAGGAACCCCATCATGAATACCATTCAAGGCGCCTTTATCGCCGACACCCTGCGCTTCGCAATTGTTGCCAGCCGCTTCAATGAATTCATTACCAACAAGCTCATCGGCGGATCCGTTGACGCCCTGCAGCGCCATGGCGTCAGCGATGACAATATCGACCTGATCTGGTCCCCCGGCGCCTTTGAGATCCCACTCATTGCCCAAACCGCAGCCTCCAGCAAAAGGTATGACGCCATCATCTGTCTGGGCGCCGTCATCCGCGGTTCCACACCTCACTTCGATTATGTCAGCAACGAAGTCAGCAAAGGCATCGCCGCTGTGAGCCTCTCTTCCAACCTCCCTGTGATTTTCGGCGTTCTCACAACCGATACCATTGAACAAGCCATTGAACGGGCCGGAACCAAAGCCGGCAACAAAGGATTTGATGCTGCTATGGCCGCCATAGAAACCGTCAACCTCCTGAAACACCTCTCCCCTAAACCAATCTCGCTGTAAGTAACGCGGGCTGCGCCCGCAAGTGGTCAGTGATCAGTGGTTAGTGGTCAGGGATTTTCTTGCTTTTTATTGACACTTCGCGCCCATAAGGGGCTGTCCCTTACAGCCCTCTACAATTTCGCCACATATTTAGGCCTTTTTCCTTTCTCCTTTGCAGAGTCCGACTCAGCCTGTTGTACCGCCTGTGCCTTTATCTCAGGCAGAAGACCGCTGCTGCGGAACTGGTATTGGTTCTTCTTCGTCTCATACATCATTTGGTCAGCCTCACTGAACACCTCGTTGTACGATTGCTCCTCCGAGGTCATCACAGCATACCCCCAAGATATGCTTGGCGACCCAAAAATCTCATGGTGTGTCTCCCCACACAACTTCTTCATACCCTGGATCAAGTGATGAGCCATATCCACGCTTCCGCCAGGCACCAGAATCACGAACTCATCGCCCCCTACCCGCGCCACAAAAGCCTGCTCAGGCATAGCCTTCTTAATAATTTCCGCCACAGCCAGCAACAGCTGATCCCCTAACAAATGCCCATAAGTATCGTTGATATACTTGAGCTTATTGACATCACCCACCAGGATCAACAACGGCATATTCTGGCTGATTGTCATTTTCTCAACACGATCAAGATACGCATTACGGTTAAACACACTGGTTAGCTGATCAAAATACGCTATTTCCTCAAAATATCTTAGCGTCGTGTAGATTGGCGTAATCTCAGATATCTCCATAACAGCGCCAAAATGCTTCTTACTGTTTCCAATAACCCGCACATGCATCATAAAGTGCATTTCCTCATCGCCCGCCCTCGCCGTCACAATATCCTCACTGTGCGGCGAAACACGGCAGGTATCCAATTCCAAAATACGCTTCCGGTAGGCCCCAATAGGTTCCCTATAGAAAGGCCTGGGCAAGGGAAATCTTTTATCCCAAGCCTTCCTGTTCCAATCCAAAATCCGGTTTGTCCGGCTCAAAATCAGAATAGTGGTGGCAAGCCCCTCCACCACAAACTCCCGGGATGTGACAATAACATCAGAGGCAGGCATGAGTTTCATGGCACGGTATAAGGGAAAAAGCAAAATGTAGAAAGCCACAGGTGCAGCCAAAGGAAGCAGGATATCCACAACCCCATTTTCCGAGATCACTTGAAAAAATCGATTGCCCCACAACATATTTAATAAAAATAAGATCAAAACAGATGAAATACTCGCAAGCATATACCGGCTGGATCGCCGCATATGGCGCGGCATCTGGTAAAACACATTAAAACACATCAGATAAGATCGAATAATCGGAATAAAAGCATACATATAGAACACGAGAACAAACCACTGTTCCTCATAAGCTGTAGGCCAGATCTCCGTACCCTGTATTAAACGCCGGCCGATCATCACAGTCAGGGCCGCCGGCACAACCAAGAAAAGAATGATCCCCCAAGGATGCAATTCCTTGTAGGAAACCTGCTGCCACGTGTGCAAATACAACAGAAGCGGAATAAAGATAATTCCAAGATATCCCCACGTGTGAAGCCTATCCGCACGGTCCGGCTCTTGGGCAAAGGCCGCCAAGAGAGCGCACACAGCCCAAATGCACACGGAAACACACAATAGAATAAAAAATAAGCTCTCCCAGCTCCCCCTCTCCCAAGTCCTTGTCATCTCCTTGTAGAGGGCCGTACTCACAAGAAACAGGGCAATGCCGATCAAAGCCATATAGGCGATTTTGCTCAAAATCCCCCCAGCGAGAGCATCTGCCAACTGGTCATTGATCGACCGCAGAGATTCGTCCGCCAAAGGAACATCTTCCCATCCATATCGCGCCAAAAAACCGGCGTCAAAAACAGGCCAAAGAGTTTCTAACATTCTCTTCACTTTCCTAAGGATTTGTAGCCTCCTGGAATATCCCAGCCTTAAAGCATTGAGGATCTACAGCTAGTTTTACATAATAGGAGCCCATTTATGTAGTGAAATTTGAGGGCTTGCTTGGTCTCTTTCGGCCTCTTGGAGAATCCTCCTTACCGGCAGGTGATATGTTTCACCCTTTATGTTGACAAAACGTGATTGATCATCCATAATTAAGTTAGTAAAAGGTGAGGCGACGCATATGATACGGCTTTTATTAAAAGATTTACTGGATTGGAAGCACAAGAAAAACCGCTTGCCCCTGATTCTAAAAGGAGCACGTCAGACTGGAAAAACGTGGCTCTTACAAGAATTTGGCAAGTCCGCCTTTGAAGATATGCTCTATATCAACTTTGAAAACGCATCCGGTCTGAAAGAAACCTTCGACGGGGATATCTCTCCCCAACGGCTGATTAACCTTTTAGGCGCTTTACATAGCAGGAAGATTAGACCACAGGAGACTTTACTCATTTTTGATGAGGTGCAGGAAATCCCCCGCGCGCTGACATCGCTGAAATACTTTGCTGAAACCGCACCGGAATATGCTGTGTGTTGCGCCGGTTCTCTGTTGGGCGTTGCGCTGCATGATGGCACATCTTTTCCTGTGGGCAAAGTGGACTTTTTGATGCTGCAGCCGTTGAGCTTTGAGGAATTTCTTCTGGCTCACGACGAACACATGCTCATTGAGTTTGTCCGAAACGAAGGACTGCAGGAATTGCCCAAGGCCATTACAGATAAACTGACAGATTATTTAAAGCTGTACTTTATCATAGGCGGCATGCCCAGCGCTGTTAACACCTGGTTGGAAACGAGAGATTTTTCGCTTGTTGAGCAAAAACAATATGATATCCTACAGACTTATGAAAACGACTTCTCCAAGCATGCGCCGCCATCTGTTGTGCCGAAACTCCGTCATCTTTGGAACAGCGTCCCCTCCCAGCTGGCCAAAGAAAACAAGAAGTTCATCTACAGATTGATACGGGAAGGCGCCCGGGCACGCGAGTATGAAGAAGCCTTGCTGTGGCTTCTGGACAGCGGGCTGCTCCACAAAGTGAGCAGAATTACCAAACCTTCCCTCCCTCTAAAGTCATACGAGGACTTAAAAGCCTTCAAATTATACCATCTGGATGTGGGGCTGCTCCGAGTGATGAGTGAGTTGTCGGCAGAGGCGATTTTGGAAAACCTGAAGGTGTTTGAAGAATTCCGGGGAGCCTTGACTGAGCAGTTTGTTCTGTCTGAAATGGTAGGAAAGAAAATCATCCGTACTCTGTATTATTGGACATCTGAAGGCATCGCGGAAGTTGATTTTATTTTTGCTGACAACAGGAAGGTTTATCCGTTAGAAGTCAAAGCCAGTGAAAATCTCAAGTCCAGGAGCTTAAAAGTCTACCGGGAATACTATCATCCTCAAACAGCCATCCGCACCTCCTTATCTAATTTAAAGCGGGACGGAGATTTGCTGAATGTGCCATTATATGTTTTGTTTAATTTGGAAGCGTATTTGCAGGAGTAAGGGGCTTAACTAAATAAGTTTGACATTAGTCTGGCTGAGTTCAAGTCAAATCTCTTTGCGGCCCCTCAGTTCTTAAAACTATGCACCGGCGCCGGAATACGCCCTCCCCGCCCCACAAAATCCTTACAGCTGAAGACATTCACATCCATAACAGGAGCAAACCCCAGCAGACCCCCAAATTCCACCGTATCATTCACTTCTTTTCCGACAACCGGAATAAGGCGCACCGCCGTGGTTTTATGATTAATCATCCCAATCGCCATCTCATCAGCAATAATTCCAGAGATGGATTCCGGCGGCGTATCCCCGGGAATAGCAATCATATCCAAGCCCACAGAACAGACACACGTCATCGCCTCCAGCTTCTCCAAGGTCAGCGCCCCTGCCTGAACAGCCTCAATCATCCCCCTGTCCTCGCTGACCGGAATGAAAGCGCCGCTCAACCCCCCCACATAGGAAGAGGCCATAATGCCACCCTTCTTAACATTATCGTTGAGCAGCGCCACCGCCGCTGTAGTTCCCGGCGCCCCCGGATATTCGAGACCCATTTCCATCAAGATCTCCGCCACAGAATCCCCCCGCTCCGGAGTCGGCGCCAAGGACAAATCAATAATACCAAAAGGAATATCCAAGCGGGCAGAGGCCTCCTGGGCTACCAGCTGGCCTACCCGCGTGATTTTAAAAGCCGTGCGCTTGACCGTTTCACATAGAGTTTCAAAGTCGCAGCCCCGAACCTCCTCCAGAGCTTTTTTGACCACCCCCGGGCCGCTGACCCCCACATTAATGACACAGTCTCTCTCTCCAATCCCATGAAACGCCCCCGCCATGAAGGGATTATCCTCTACCGCGTTGCAAAACACCACGAACTTAGCACAGGCAATAGAAGACTGATGTTGAGTTAACTCCGCCATTTCCTTAATGATATGGCCCATTTTGACCACCGCGTCCATATTGATCCCATTGCGGCTTGTCGCCACATTGACACTGGCGCACACGCGCTCTGTCTGGCTCAGAGCCAGAGGAATAGAGTCAACAAGTACCGTATCACTGGCCGTCTGGCCTTTGTGCACCAGGGCAGAGAAACCGCCGATAAAATTAACCCCCACCTCCTTAGCCGCCCTATCCATGGCTTCGGCCACAGGAACATAAGTCGAGGCTTCGCACCCTGCGGCGGCCAGTGCGATAGGGGTTACAGAGATGCGCTTGTTCACAATAGGGATCCCAAATTGACGACTGATATCCTCCCCTGTTTGGACAAGACGCTGAGCTTTTTGTGTGATTTTATCGTAAACCTTCGTGGTGAAACGCTCTAAATCAGCATCCGCACAACTCAATAAATCGATGCCCATGGTAATGGTGCGGACGTCAAGATTGAATTTGTCAATCATTCTGTTGGTCTCAAAAACTTCGTGGTGAGAAACATGAGATATCATAATGTGGCGCTCCCTTCATGGCTTATATATTTTAGTAATTGACCACTTGCGGGCAAAGCCCGCGTTAGCCCGCTACAGCTCCTGTCCCAAAAAGTCCGTCCCAATCGCATAAAGAGGTATATTCATCAGCCAGCTTTCTCTGCGGTAATCCCTCATTGACGTTCTTAACGCTATTGAAGGCACATACTTTTCACTGTATATCTTCAAGCTTTTACTTTGCAAATTCTCCTCCGCCTTCACTTCCAACGGATACACCCTTGATTCATAACCGCTTGATTCATACTTGAAAACAAAATCCACTTCTGCTCTCCCGTTACTGCTCCAATAGAACAAGGACACTCCGCCGGCCGCCAACTCCTGCAGAACATACTGCTCTGTTAACGCCCCCTTAAATTCCTCAAAAACACGATTGCCCTCCAGCAGCGTTTTCACATCAAGCTCCGATTTCGTGCTCAACAGCCCCACATCATGCATATAGATCTTAAAAAAATCGGTTGCATAACTCGCCAACGGAACACACGGTTTGCTGATTTGTTTCACTTGATAGAGCAGCCCACAGTCCAGAAGCCATTGCATAGCCAGTTCATAATCTTTAAGGCGGGAGCCTTTTTGCACAATGCCGGGAGAAAACTTTTTATTCTCCCTGGCCAGCTGCGCCGGAACACTCCGCCATAAATTCCGTATACGAGGCACACTATATGTTGGCGCATGTTTCGAAAAATCCTGATCATAAGTGAATAAAATTTGTTCGTGAATTTTCCGGACAGCCTTATAGTCCTTATTTCGCGCGTAGTCATCCACCGCCTCAGGCATACCCCCCACATAATAATACTTTCGCAGCAAGTCTATGAACTTAGTCTTAAACGCAGAAATTAGACTCCAATCCTTCTTATGAAGCAATTCCGCCATATTTTCTTCGCCAATAGCCTCCAAAAACTCACAATAACTCAAAGGATACAAATTAAGAAAATCCACTTTTCCCACCGGAAAAGAGGTTCCTGCATGCAACGCCACCCCCAATAATGAACCCCCAGCCACAATAGCATATTCCGGGGAGTTTTCATAAAAATATTTCAGAGAAGATAGGGCTTTAGGAACTTCCTGAACCTCATCAAAGACCAGGAGAGTTGACTGAGGATAGATTTTTTCATCCGTCTCGACTTGCAGCCCATCAATTAAGCGCGGAATATTGTAATCTCCATCAAACAGATTTTTCATCCTCTTGTTGTTATCAAAATTGATGTAAGCCATATTGCTAAAATGGCAGCTGCCAAACTCTCTCATGAGCCATGTCTTTCCAACTTGCCTGGCCCCCCGAATAATCAGGGGTTTCCTTCTTGGGGAATCCTTCCATGCACTCAATTGGTCAATCGCGTATCTCTTCAAACAAGTCGCCTCCCTCCCTCTAATGCGGGCTTTGCCCGCAAGTGGTCAGTGATCAGTGGTTAGTGGTCAGTATTGGATTTGTGAAGTAGAAGCGTGCTGTATTGGCAGTTCGCACTCTTGTTTTTTATTGACGCTTCGCGTCTGTAAGGTACTATATCTGTATTATACACAAAACTCACAAAAAGTGATACAACTTTTTGAGAAACCTAAGCAAAAAGTTGTATCATCTTTAGTACCTTACAGACGCGAAGCATCAACAAAAAACAAGAAAATCCAATACTGACCACTAACCACTGATCACTGACCACTTGCGGGCAAAGCCCGCATTAGTTACTGTAAGCTCAGTTCATATCCTGTGCATTGAACTAAAAATCGCCTCATGCTGCATGCGAATTACATAGTCCATTTGTTTTCCCAGATGTTCCAGCCCCTCAGCAACACCATCAAACCCAGCATTCGACGCGGTTAGATCCACAATCATCGCCATATTCAGGTATTCCTCACCGACAACAGTTTGGGAGATATCCAAAATATTGATGTTGTGCTCCGCCAAATATGTACACACCTTGCCAATCACACCAATACGATCTTTGCCTGTCACTGTGATGATGGCCTTCATTGTAAACCCTCCCTGTTAATAGGACAACAATCCTCTCGTTCCTGAATGGCCTGTTGGAGTTCTCTCACCGAACTCCAACTTCCTACTCTCTCTGCAGGCGCCTCTCACAGGCACCCCTCAATAAATTCCTTCAAATGCTCCTTATTACGAGCTCCGGCCATTTCTTGAATCACTTTCCCATCCTTAAAAATCTTAAAAGTCGGAATAGTCATAATCCCATACTGTTGAGCAATGATACTCTGGGCATCCGTATCCAGCTTCCCAAACACCATCTTCCCCTCATATTCTTCCGCCAAAACCTCAAAAACAGGAGCAATCATGCGGCAAGGCCCGCACCAAGACGCCCAGAAATCCACAATAACCGGATCAGAGGATCCCAACACCTCCGTTTCCCAATTCTCCACCGTAAAAGTCTTCAGATTTTCACTGGCCATAAGTATCCTCCTTTACTTGGCAGCCATGTACACCACATAGTGTAACTTCACGACACCACATAATGACATTCTAACAAACCTCTCGCGATTAAACAAATTTAATATGCAATTCCCTGAGCTGCAACGGTTCCACAGGCGTTGGGGCCTTTGTCATCAGACACGTCGCACTCTGAGTCTTGGGAAAAGCGATAACATCGCGGATATTGTCCCGTTCCGTCAGAATCATGATCAGGCGATCCAGCCCAAAAGCAATCCCCCCATGAGGCGGCGTCCCATACTCGAACGCCTCAAGCAAGTAGCCGAATTTCTCCCGGGATTCCTCCTCCGTCATCCCAAGCAGCGCAAAGAATTTTTCCTGAACCTCCCGCCTATGAATACGGATACTGCCCCCTCCAAGCTCCGTCCCATTAACCACAAGATCATAAGCCTGAGCTTTGACCTCCAAAGGCGCCGACTCCAACTTCTCCACATCCTCCTCCCGGGGCGCTGTAAAAGGATGATGAATCGCCACATAGCGGTTTTCCTTGGCATCGTATTCCAACAGCGGGAAATCAGTAATCCACAAAAACGACATCTTTTCCCCATCAATCAGGTCAAAACGGCGGCCCATTTCCAAACGCAGATTGCCCAGAGAGTTCCAAACCACCCCTTCCTCACCAGCCACAAAAAACAAAATATCGCCATCCTGCCCCCCCATGGCCGATATAAGAGCATCCGCCTCCAACTCCGTAAAAAATTTAAGTATCGGCGACTTCCTCTCCCCGTCATGGAGAACAATATAAGCCAATCCCCGGGCCCCAAACACCCCCACAAATTCCGTCAGCTTATCAATCTCCCGGCGCGGCAAACTCGCCCCTCCCGGCACCCGCAGGCCCATGGCGCGGCCGCCTTTGTGAACCACATCAGCAAAAACCTTAAAGCCCGTATCCTTGACCACATCCGCCACATCCACCAGCTCCAAGCCAAAGCGCAGATCCGGCTTATCCGATCCAAAGCGATCCATAGCCTCACGATAAGACATCCGCGGAAAAGATGCAGGAATATCTTTCCCCATAAACTCCTGAAAAATTTGCACCATCAGTTTTTCCATCAACGGCAGGATATCTTCCTGGTCAACAAAAGACATCTCCAAGTCAATCTGGGTAAATTCCGGCTGCCTGTCCGCCCGCAGATCCTCATCCCGGAAACATCGCGTAATCTGAAAATACTTCTCCATTCCCGATACCATAAGCAGCTGTTTGAACAGCTGGGGTGACTGAGGCAGCGCATAAAAAGCCCCCGGATTCACCCGGCTGGGCACCAAATAATCCCGAGCCCCTTCCGGCGTAGAATTGGTCAGAAACGGCGTCTCAATTTCCAGGAACCCCGCCTCATCCAGAAAGCGGCGAACCTTCTGCATCACCTTATGGCGCACTTCAAAAATAGTGAACATTTCCGGCCGCCGCAGGTCCAAATACCTGTATTTCAAGCGCAGACTCTCATCCACCTCCACCCCGTCGCGAATATAAAAAGGCGGCGTATGAGCAGCATTGAAGACCGTCAATTCCCGGGCCACAACTTCAATCTCCCCCAGAAGCTTGCCCGGATTCTCCGTCCCCTCCGGACGGCGGCGTACCAGCCCCCGTACCCCAATAGCATATTCCGAACGAAGCTTGACAGCCTCTCTGTACATCTCCGACTCTTGCGGGTTAAAAACCACCTGAACCATACCCGAGCGATCCCGCAAATCCACAAACAACACATCCGGATGATCCCGGCGTGTATTGACCCACCCATACACAGTCACCAGCTGTCCAATACTCTCCGGGCTCAGAGTTCCTATTTCGGTTCTTGTAGATAACATGTGTTTGTTCCTCCTCGAAAAATTGTGCCCATAGGCTGCAAATGATATCACTACAGATAATATACTAAAAGGGGCTTCGCCTGCAAGTGTTCAGGTAAATAAGTATAAATAAGTATTTGAAAAAACATTGGCGGTATGTTATCATAAATACATAGATACCGCTAAAATAATGTATATCTATGTCCTCTAACAATATAGATAACACTACAGAGAGGATGACAAAATCCGATGATTATTGGCCGGGAAAAAGAAAAAGACATACTCAAAAGATGTTTTGAGTCAGATCAATCCGAATTCGTCGCCATTTACGGCAGACGGCGAGTAGGAAAAACCTTTTTAATCAAGGAATTATTTGGTGAGAAGTTTACATTTTACTCAACAGGCATACTCAACGGAAACAAGGATGCCCAGCTTCGCGCTTGGAACAGCGAAATATCGCGTTATGGCTGCAAGGGCATCACTGAAGCCGAAAATTGGACCCAAGCTTTTGAAAATCTGAATCATATTCTCGAGCAGGTACACGCCAACGGAAACACAGAGAAAAAAGTCATCTTTCTGGATGAAATCCCTTGGATAGCGACAATACATTCAGACTTTCTTGCCGGGCTCGATTATTTTTGGAATCGATGGGCAACATCGCGAAAAGATGTGTTGCTTATGATATGCGGATCCGCAGCATCATGGATCACCGACAATGTGGTTAATGGCAAAGGAGGGCTTCATAACCGCCTCACACGCCAAATCCTTCTTGAGCCGTTTACCTTAAAAGAATGCGAAAAATTCTATCAAAGCCGCCAAATCCCCATGACACGGTACCAGATGGTGGAAGCCTATATGATCTTTGGTGGAATTCCTTATTATCTAAGCCTAATGCAACCCCAACTCAGCTTGTACCAAAATGTTGACGAGATGTATTTCGCCCAAGGTGCAGAACTTCGTGAAGAATTCATGAATCTTTACAGGTCGCTGTATAGAAACGCTGAGAATTACATCAGTGTTATCGAAACTCTTGCAAAAAAAGGAATTGGGCTGACACGAACAGAGATTGTCAACGGTTCCAAGATTTCCGATGGGGGAAGTCTTACAAAGATTCTGAGAGATCTGTCAATCAGCGGTTTTATTCGCGAATACAAAGCGTATGGCCAAAAGAAGAGGGACAGCCTCTATCAGTTAATAGACTTCTTCTCTCTATTTGATATTCGTTTTCGCAGCAAACGCAAGGAATACGCAAACGATTATTGGCTCCGTTTCTCTTCCACACCTTCCTACTACGCGTGGAGTGGCATAGGATATGAGAAGCTCTGCCTTCTTCATTTGCCGCAAATTCGCAAAAAATTAGGGATATCCGGTGTGCTGACCTCCGCATTTTCCTGGAGGGGAGACGGCGAAGGGGGCGGGGCGCAGGTGGATTTGATTATTGACCGTAATGACAATATTATAAATTTATGCGAGATTAAATTTTCCTCCGGACCATATCCAATCGACAAGAAATGCTATGAGTCCATTCAAAATAAGAAATCTGCGTTCATCAGCTCCACACATACACGTAAATCGGTTCAGACAACCATGATCACCACTTTCGGGCTGAAAAAAAATAACTATAGCGCGGAAATTGTTTCCGAAGTCATCCTGGACGATTTTTTTGAATAACAAGGCATTAGTGCAGTTTTCAACGATACTTCCTCTCCAGCCACTCAACACACTCCTCCAGCCCAACTTCCCACTGCTCCCCTTCCAGCATATGGCGTACCACAGCCACACCCCGCTCCATTTCATCCTCCCCGATAATGACAGTATAGCGAACTCCATCCCGGTTGGCTGTACGCAACTGGCTTTTCAAACTGCGGCCCATAACATCCATAGTCACTGGAACCCCTTTGCGGCGCAACTGGCTGAGAATACGGAACGCCGATCTCTGAGCGCTCTGCCCCAGAGCCGCAAGCGCGGCTAACGGAGGCACACGCCCCTCCCCCAGCTCAATTTTCTGATCACTCAACACCTTAAGCAGCCGCTCCATCCCCAAAGCAAATCCCATCCCCGGCGTAGGCGGACCCCCAACCTCCTCAACCAAAGCGTCATAACGCCCGCCGCCACAGAGAGCATTCTGGGTTCCTGCCGCTTCCGCCACCACGATCTCAAAAGCTGTTTTCCGATAATAGTCCAACCCGCGCACCAGGCGGGGGTTCAGTGTATATGCCACATCAGCCGTCTGCAAAAGAGCCTGCACCCGATCAAAATGATCACGGCACTCCGGACACAAAGACGTAAAAGTCGTTGGCGCTCCCTCTGTCAGCTCCTGGCACCGGGCATTCTTACAATCCAGAACACGCATCGGATTCCTCTCCAAACGCCCCTGACACAGCCCGCAGAGTCCCTGACGTTTCCGCTCAAGAAAAGCCAGCAGCACCTCTCTGTGGTCCGCCCGGCACACCGGGCACCCCACCGAATTAATCTGAAGCTCCATCCCCTTAATGTTCAAAGCATGGAATATTTGCACTGCCAACTGAATGACTTCCGCATCCACAAGGGGATTATCTACCCCCAGCACCTCCACGCCCAACTGGTGAAACTGGCGAAACCGCCCGGCCTGTGGATTTTCACTGCGAAACATAGGCCCAATATAGTAGAGCTTTTGCGGCTGCGGCAGCCCATAAAGCTTATTCTCCACATAGGCCCGGCACACAGAAGCTGTTCCTTCCGGTCTCAGGGTCAGGGAGCGTTTGCCCTCGTCCTCAAAAGTATACATCTCTTTTTCCACAATATCTGAGGTTTCTCCCACACCCCGCACAAACAGCGCCGTCGCCTCAAACACCGGCGTCCGGATCTCCTGAAACCCATATTCCCCAGTCAGCCGATGCATCACCGACTCCAACTCCTGCCACGCCCGCGAAGCCTCCGGCAGAATATCCTGGGTTCCTTTTATACGCTGAATACTCACGTGCGTCCCATCCCTCACTTCTAAAACTCTGCTTTCAAATAGTATACAGGACTGTGGCGAACAGGACAAGCATGGCAGGCGTGACAGCATGGCAGGCGTGACTGACTTTATTTCTCCGGCGCAACCCACCAATCCAAGTCTCTATATGCTTTTTGTGCTTCTTTTAAGCGGTCTTTTTCCGCCAAAAATTTTCGTTTCATGTCACCAAGAAAGACGTTGAAGTGTTCTTGCATCTCTTTATCTCCAAAGCGACAATACTCCGTCCGGGTAAAATCCGGTATATTATCGCCCTTCAAAACCCCTCGGGCGCCGCAAATCCCGCATTCGACACCTTTTTGAGGAAGCAGACGCACCATATCCGATCCGCAGCAGGAACAGGCTCTGGCATCAGGGCAATAAACCCGTTCGCTAAAAAGACCCTGACCCAAATCCCGGGCATAATTTTTGATCGCGGAATCCAGTAGACCTTCACCGGGCAATGTGACATGGGGCTGCCAGCACTCCACAATTTTCATTTTCAAAAGCTTAGGCAGCACCAAAGAGGCAGCTTTGCTGTAGCCTTCCCAGCGATTTGTCCCGTAGGGTATAACAATAGCGCAGGGTTTATCCTTCGTATATTCAACGTAATTCTCAGCCCCAACAAAACGGTCAGTCAGCATTTTATAACAGCCGTGAGGGCCCAGCATGTATACCGGCATTCCCATAATCAACGCGTCCGCTTCCTTGATTTTGTTCAGTACAAAGTGAAAATCGTCCGGCAAAGGACAGGCGCTGTCAGGCTGCAGGCACCGATAACAGGCCTGGCAGGGGTCAAGTCTCAAATCTGTGAGCCTTACTAATTCTAAAGTGCACTTTTCCGAAACATTGTTCATGATTTCTTTGACTAAGAGCTCGCTGTTGCCAAGCTTTCTCCGGGAAATAATTAGACCAAGTATTTTTTTCATCTTCTTCTCACTCCGTTTTCGTTGTTTATTATTCTGAGTGCCTCTCCGTATCTTGATATTATAACATATTGATTTCAGTCCCTAGGGGCAGCACTCGTGCAGCAATCCCTTAATTCCGACCCCACAGCTCTCTGCGCTTCGCCACAGTCTCATAAAATCTTTTGCCATAATTCGTAATATCCTTTGGATGATAAAGGTTTTTATGTCCATCCCCCGTGACGATTTTGCTGGACGCTCCGGCGCCCAACCCTGCCACATGCTGATTCTCGGCAATCATAACACTATTATAAAGGCACTGCGCCCCCGGACGGCAATACCCCACATTCTCCAAATTCCCCACCATCCCTTTTTGGCGGTACACATAGTAAGGATGATACCCCGCACCCAGGAATCTTTGTCGAACCCTCTCCCCCATGCGTGCCAGGCTCTGAGCAGCACTTACACCCTTATCAGACCTCTTAACAGCACACCCCACGTCACTTCCTGCATCGCTTCCGGCGCTCCTCCCGGCAAGATTCACATCGAAACCTTCAACACCTTCAGCACGTCTTCCCACAAAATCCTCATAAGAACGCAGCCACAAATCCGACCCCCTTTTGAGAGTCAAATAATGAACTGTGATACTGTCCAGGCCCATCTCCACAAGTCTCTCAGCTGTCTTGCCGGCATGGGTTTCACCCTCTCCCGGCAGCCCCAGAATCATATCCGCGTTAATATGCCAGGAAACCTCACGACGGGCCAATTCATAAGCCCGCACAAAATCCTCCGCCGAATGATTGCGCCCCACCCGCTGTAGGGTCCCATCCTCCAAAGTCTGGGGATTGATACAAAGACGAGTAACACCACCCGCGGCTAAAACAGCCAGCTTCTCCGGCGTTATGGTATCCGGACGACCCGCTTCACAGCAAAATTCAACCGCATCTTGCCAAGGCAGCGACCCTCTTAGCCGCTCAATCACTCTCTGCAGCTGCTCCGTCTCCAAAACTGTTGGCGTCCCGCCACCCATATAAACTGTATTGACCCTGAGTCCATATGTATAAATATCCTGGGACAAAAAGCTGATTTCTTTAAATAAAGTCTCCAGATATGTGTCTATCTCTCCCGCCCGATCAACGCTTTCCGCTACATAGCCAGGAAAAGTACAATACCTGCACCTTGATGGACAAAAAGGAATGGACACATAAACCGCCAGCTTGTGACCCCCCTTCCCCCGCCACTCCAAACAGGGCTTTTGCTCCTCAGCAATAGCCTGCAGCAGTTCCACCTTTACCTCATCTACCAAATAATAGCTCATCAAAACCTCTCGGCGTTCTTCATAGGACAAACCTATGTCTGTGAGCTTCTGCCACAAACGTCCCGGCCGTACGCCTGTTAGAACACCCCAGGGCATGCGTTGGCCCGTCATCTTCTCCAAGAGCCTGAGGACTACCTGCTTCGCAGCAATCTGCACCATAGGTTCTTTGCTCCATGTTGGACTCATTCTCAAGTCAGAATCTGAATCCGAGTCCAGTCTCGACCCCGACTTCACTCCCGCCCCAGACCCTAAGTGCCAAAGTCTCACAATCTCTTCACGATCCATCACATGCGAGACTATCTCCCCACCGCACTCCCAGGCAGCTTGTAATTCAACCGGCATCTTCTCTCCCCACTCGCTCTCCTCAAATCGAACTTTTAGAGAAAGAAGAGCATCTCCATCGGCGCCCTCAGCAAAACAGACATGAGGAAGAAACATTCTGACAATCTGACGGCACACGCGGACACTCAGAGAAGAACAATTCAGACATATTACTCTTGGTACATTTTCCATCACCTGTTGACTAAAATAACACATAATGTATAACCTCGTCTCAGACAACAGTATAGCATGAAAGAGTAGAATATCAATACCCCCTAAGGTTCTGGAAAAAGAAGTAATGATCCCATCATTACCCGCATTGCAAGTCGCGAGGGGCTTTGGGAAGGCGCTTGAAGAGGCGCAACAACCCCGTATTTAATTTGTACAGAATAATAGTCAGACATAGTCAGACATGCGTAGTATTGTCAAGACCTTATGTTTCTGGCATAATAGTCATACGGAATTCTTCTTTTTTCGATATTTTTTGCGCAAGATGATTTCCTGTTATTGCGGTTGTGGATTTTGTGGCCACACGCTCTATGAGGCGGAACATTATAGTCACTTATGGGCGCGAAGTGTCCATAAAAAACAAGAAAATCCAATACTGACCACTAACCACTGATCACTGACCACTTGCGGGCAAAGCCCGCATTAGATATAAAACGAGTTGAGGAAAGGATGCAAAAAACATGAGCGACATGGATACAAAAGACATTAATACCTCTAATGAAAATGTCAATAAGACTGCAAATGACATGATCCAACGCGTTTTTAAGAAGTTCCCCACACTGCAGTCCCAACGCTTCCTCTTGCGTCGTCCCGACATAGAGGATGGCCAGCAGCTTTATATGTTGGCACGCAACCCTGCTGTGAGCCATTATCTGCCGTGGAATCCCCATAGAAGCGTGGGCGAAACCTTAGCTGTCTTGGAAATGCATCGGCATGCTTACCAGGACGGCACAGCTGTGACTTGGGGCATTGACTCTAAATCAACCCGTACACTTGTGGGCCTTGTCGGAATTACAAACATTGATGTCCAGAATCAATCTGTGGATCTTGACTACTGGCTTGGTGAAGAGTATTGGGGACACGGATATATGGTAGAACTTTTGCGGAGCATCATAACATTTTGTTGTGTGGGTATGGGGATCACTCGAGTACAAGGCAAACATGTCAAAGAAAATCAAGCCCCTGGCCGGGTCATGCTCAAAGCTGGCATGAGCTATGAAGGAACGCTGCGCAAAAACCAATTTTTTAAAGGACGGATATGGGATGTTTTGGTTTATTCCGTGTTGTCTGATGATGTCCTCCGTATGCCCAGTGATATGTCTTGAAAATTTTTAGAGTGATCGTGGTAACAATATCCAATATCCTCGATTATATCGTGGTAACAATATCCTAGGTTATTTTATGTCTTTTGATCCATACTAAACATCAGATACGTTACATTTAATTTAAAGGATGCTTAAGCTGAATCCTATTAAGAATCTTCTTGCTTTAAACATCTCTTTACTTTAAACGCTCTTAAGAAACACATTTTAAGATTTTAATGGAATATTTGCCATAAGGAGGTAGGACTATGTTATTTCAGAAACGTAAAAATCCTATTATGAGCCTTTGTGTTGTGGCAGGAGCCTCTCTTGTAGGCGGCATAGCCCTCGGTATAACAGCTCATAAATATGGGCCGGAAATCCGCAGCCGCATGCAGGGGTTTGTTTCGGGTCTTGAGAATATTGATCTCAATCCTTTTGATAATCACCCACAACAACCACAATAGCCAATCGTAAACAGGCAATTGTAGACCAGCAATCGAAAACGGCACTCGTAAACAAGGATAAGAATGCGCACAATATAGCGGGTGGGCATTCTTTTTTTTCGTGTTTATGTCAGAGAATATAGAATATGGGACATCGTCTGAGGTTAAGGGACTGTAGCTAAGGGGCTATAGTGCATGGCGATTAATAAATTGAGCAACATGTTCAAAAACTTGATCCCGGCCAAAATCATTGTGCAATTCATGACACATATCCCATGATTTATATTCAAGATGGTCTCCGGATTTTTTAGCAAATTCCTCCACAGCGGCGGCTGAGACGATTTCATCAAGTTCTGCACGCATCAGCAGGGTTGGTATAGTGATTTTATCTGCATGAGCCAGGGCATATTCTCCGGCTTGGATAATCTGACAACAGATGTTTATCCCCAAACAGTTGTGCATCAGAGATTCGGGATCAATGTCCTTAATATAGTGAATATCTCTTGAAAGTTCCCCAAGAGATGGCTTGATCATAAAGTTGGGAAAGATTCTGCCGGCGCCGGCCAAAGCTTTGATCAACAGGCGCGGCGGCTGTTTGGGCAGCCTTAACCAGGGGCTGGTGAGGATGGCACAGGTTATCGGAATGAGTTGGGAACCGTCGGAACCGGTGGAGCCTGCGAATCCTTTGAGGATATAGTTGAGAACAATATTGCCGCCCATGCTGTGACCATAAAGGATAACAGGCAGGTCAGGGTATTCGTCGGCGACTTTCCGGCGCACGCAATCGATGTCTTTTAGGAAAAGATCATAGGAAGAAACACTTCCGTGTTTACCTGGGGTTCTGCCATGACCACGTTGATCATGGGCAAAAAAGGCACATTGAATCCCAGCAAATTTTTCTGCCCATTTGCTATAGCGTTCTCCGAATTCTCTAAAACCATGAACCAGGATGACAACACGCCTTGTGGTGTCAGGGATGTAACAGGTTAAATGAATTTTTCCTCCCAGAGCGCCGTCCATGAGTTCTTTTTGAATATTCATAGCAGATCAATCCTTTTAATTTTGATTCTGGTGCAAAAGTCATTTTGTACGCCTCTGCTCCTCTGCTCCTCTGCTCCTCTGCTCTAGAATCGATATCCTTCGGTTTTAAGTATAGCAATTTATCAGGGATTTTTCAATAAAGGTTTGGGAGTGGAGTCAGCATGAGCAGCAATAAATCGGGGCGGAAAATCCCGCCCCGATCTGAACATGTGTGTTGTTATAGTGTCAAAGTCTAGTAACGAAAAATCTGCTATTATCGGCCAAATATCTCTGTGAAACGATTCTCTCTTTCTCTCATTCTCTCTTGCATTTTCTCATCTCTCTCATCATCATCTTTTTTGTGCTTGATGATGAACACTGTAGCTATGATTTCCACTGCAAAGATGATAGCGTTGACAATGGTCCAATAGTCCACCAGAACCATCAAATTCATCATATTCTCTGTGATCATGAACACAATGACTCCCAGGATACTCATACCAATAGCTGTGATCAAGAGAATATTTCGACGCTGTTTGCGTTTGTGCTGTTCTTCGCGCTGTTCACCTATCTCCTGATAGCGTTCCATGTCTTTAGGATTCTGGTACTCATTCTTCCTTTGACGCGCACGGTAGATGGCAAAAACGCCCACGAAGATGCCTAGGACACACAGGATCAGGTTCACCAGAGCCCAGACGGCCATGCCTGGCAGACCGGTTAACGGAATTTCTGTGCCGCCGATCTTGGCAATTGGAACGGTTGTTTCCTTGATCTGATCCAAGGTTTCCTGCCGCAGAACTTTTGTTGATTTGTTTGGTGTTGAAGCAACAGGCTTCGTGTTGTTGGTGTTATTGGCAGAATGGCTTGGATTCAACGGCTCTGGGGTTGGTGTTGGGGTCGAGTCTGTTGGTTCCGGTTCGGAAACTGTGGTTGGAGGCGTAGTCGGAGGTTTCCTCACAGGAGGATTTGGAGAGGAAGGCGTGCTTGGGGAAGGATCGTCTGGAGGATCGCTCGGATTCACAGGAGGTTCGATAATACGAATATACAGGGCTGTAATTGTAGTATCGCTCTGAACGTTGGTGTAGGAACGATCCCAACCTGTGAAGGTGAACCCGTCATGGCTTGGATCAGCGGGCGGTGTGGCGCTGCTGCCTTGTGCTACCTGCTGCGCCTTTAAGAGAGAGCCATTCCAATCAATAAACTTTACGGTATACATGATGGTGCTCTGGACCCATTGGGCTGTATAGACGGTATCTCCTGTTACTGTTGCAGCGGGTTTTGGGGACCAGCCTGTGAAAGTCCAGCCGGGTTGGCCAATGGCTTTGGGCGCTTTAGGTGTTGGATCTCCGGAATAGAGGTTTCCGGTGATCTGGGCAGGGAAGGTTCCGTGAATACCAGGATTGTAGGTGACAACATAACTTTCATCTTCAGTCCACACTGCATACAGAGTTGTGTTTTCGGAGATGAGGAAGGCATGTCCAGGGGTGTGGGTGGCTGTGTCTGTGTCGGGATCTTCAGCCCAGCCGATGAAGGTACGGTGTTTCTTCACCAGATCTCCTTGATCCATGATTTCTACTTCGGTATTGACATAGTGCCTGGTATGATCCGTAGGCGCTGTGCCGCCTGTTTCCCCATTTCCATCGTAGGTTACTGTATACTTGGCATTTTCGTCCCATACTGCATATAGGGTGATGTTGTCATCAATGGGGAAGGTGTCACCTGGCTCATATTTTGTTGATCCGTTGGGAGTTGTAGACCAGCCACGGAATGTGTGGTTGGTTTTTGTCAGGGTTCCCGGACCCAGAACTGTTACAAGATCATGAGGTTCATAACTGTTAATGTCTGTGAGCACATTGCCGTCTGAACTGTCATTGTCGTCATAAGTGACCGTGTAAAGATCTTTTTTACTCCAAACAGCATAGACTGTTTTGGCTTCTGTGAAGGTGACAACGTAGCTGCCGTCAAAGTTGACTGTGTTGCCGCTTCCGCTGTCTGTGCTCCAGCCTGTGAAGTCGTAGCCATATCTTGTCGGGGCTGTTGGCAGGGATCCGACAGTTTGATCGTAGGTTACACTTAGGCTTGTTGGATCGGCTTCAGTGAACTTATCAGCGTCACTGTGGTTCTTATTGAAGTTCAAGATGATACCAATCGCTTCCCATTCAGCATACAGTTCCAGCTCTTCTTCGTCGACAAGGGTTTCTCCTGGAACGTAAGGTTTACCGTTCTTGTCAACCCAACGTTTGAAGGTGTAGCCGTCGCGGCTTGGATCTGTGATGGGATTCAGGGGATCGCCGAAGGTGTTTTCGACTTCATCGTAAACATCATCTTCGCTGCCGTCATTGGTGTGGAATACTACGTTAACGGATTTAGCTGTCCAAACAG
>Ga0082212_10002529_pt1 | contig 26601 bp, 16 predicted proteins | sample TergutNt197P3_FD_71548 | JGI IMG/M metagenome (GOLD analysis project Ga0082212, IMG submission 71548) | Neocapritermes taracua P3 segment gut microbial communities from Petit-Saut dam, French Guiana - Nt197 P3 | ecosystem: Host-associated > Arthropoda: Insects > Digestive system > Gut ...
CAGCATAACTGCACCCCCTTGTCAATGGTTGTAATGTGTTGGAATACCATTTATTTTCCATGGCTCCGGCGCATAATGCATACCCGCCTCCTTGCCGGAGCCGTCGGACACTTTCTTGCTGCATTTAAGCAGATATGGAATTATATAACACCCCGGATACCCTGTCAACCGGTTTTGACCGTTTTTAATCCGCCGTGTGTTGACTTATCTTGCATCAACCTGATACAATTGTGTCAAAACCGAAAGAAGAATATCGAATGTCTTTGGAACCAGAAGAACAAAGCGTTATTGACAAGCAGATAGACGTCGAAGTTGAGGGCGTCGCCCAAAAAAGAAAACTGATCATTTCGCTTACCTGGCCTTCTCTTGCGGAAAATGTCTTTATGTCGATCATGGGCATGATAGACATGATCATGGTGGGCGCGCTGGGTTCTTACGCCATAGCAGCCGTCGGGCTCGTAACGCAGCCAAAGTTTATACTTATAGCAGCGTTTATCGCGATGAGCGTCGGCACCACCGCCCTTGTCGCCCAATTCAAAGGCGCCCGCAGCCCCGGAATGGCGAATATGGCGCTTGACCAGTCGCTGATCCTTTGCATTGCGCTGACGGTGGTCATTTGCGTGTTGACAGGACTTACGGCAGAGCCTTTGATACGGTTGATTGCGGGAAGCGAGCTTCAAGAGCAAACCATTATCGAGGGCCTCAGGTATTACAGGATACAAATCTACGGTTTTCCGACTGTGGCGCTTACATTCACTATAAACGCCGCGCTGCGCGGAGCCGGCAACGTAAGGGCCACTTTTTACAACAACACGGTCGCAAATATAGTAAATGTAATTCTGAACTACTGTCTCATCAATGGACGTTTTGGTTTTCCGAGAATGGAAGTTGCGGGAGCGTCGCTGGCTACTATTCTAGGCCAGTTTGTCGCGCTTGTAATGGCTGTATTCGTTGTTATCGGCGGCAAACAGTATATCCGGCTCAAACTCTTTAAGCGCTGGAGAATCGATTTTTCAATGATAAAGCGCATAGTAAATATCGGGATACCGGCCTTTGTCGAACAGGTCATAATGCGGGTTGGGTCGCTATGGTTTACAACAATCGTAACTGCCCTCGGAGATATCGCGTACGCGGCGCATATGGTAGCTATGAATATCCAGATGCTTGCATTCACGACCGGAATGGCTTTTGGCACGACCGCAACAACGCTTGTGGGCCAAAGCATCGGGCGAAAACGGATCGATCTGGCAAAAGTCTATGTCCGCATGACTCAAATGCAAGGGCTGGTCGTGTCCGTGATCATCGCGGTTTTAATGTTTGTATTCGGGAGGCCCATATCGCGATGGTATAGCGACGACTTGTCGATTATCGCGCTTGCGGCTGATATGCTCAAAATCATCGCAGTTGTCAATCCCATTATGAATGCCCGGTTTATTTTTACAAGCGCCCTGCGTGGCGCCGGCGACTCAAAATCCGCTGCAATAGTCACGTTTATTGGCGTTATTCTCATCCGGCCGCTTGTTGCCATTCTTCTTGTCAACCTTCTCAATATGGGGCTTACAGGAGTTTGGATAGCGCTCTCGTCAGACTTTGTGGTCAGTTTCGTTGTAATCGGGCTTCGTTACAGGAGAGGGAAATGGACGGAAATCAAGATTTGATGAGAAATAATAAATAAGAATGCAGAATGCAGAAATAACGAGTCTTTTTCCATGCCTGTTTTTTGCCGCCAGGCGGTGTGATGTTGGGTTTATGAAGCATAGAATTAGAACAACACTTGCGGTTATCATGATAATTATTCTGGCTGCCGGGGTCTTCCCGGGATGCAGCTTGCGAAATCGCGGCGGAACAGATGACGAGACGGATGCGGAGTACGAGGATTTCACTGGGATCCCCGAAATACCTGCGGCTACCGCGCCGGGCGCCGATGTAGTGGGAAATAGAAAAGCCCTCGTCGACTATTCCAACACCCGCGACGGCTATGTTATGGTCAGGTTTCTTGAAAAAATAAAAAAACAAGCCAGGGCGCTCGTTACTGTCCCTGACGGCACACAGTATGTTTTCAGGCTTGAGCCGGGCGGGGATTACATAGTTATTCCGCTCTCCGGCGGCGACGGCGAATATTCGATAGACATGCTTGAGGAGGTCGAGGATTCGCTATACGCTTTGGCGCTGACGTCGACGGTTTACGTAGTCATAGACGACGAATTCGCGCCGTTTCTTCGTCCAAACCAGTATGTAAACTACAAGAGGAGCAGCGCAGTCGTCAGAAAAGCCGCCGAGCTGACTGAGGGGATTGGCGATGAAATGGAACTGATTGCCGCTATCTACCATTTTGTTATTGAGAATATCGCATACGACGAAATGCTTGCCGTATCTGTGGAAAGCGGGTACCTGCCGGATGTGGACGCTGTTTTGGAGAGCGGCATGGGCATATGCTTTGATTATGCCGCGCTTATGACAGCTATGCTGCGCAGCCAGGGCGTCCCCACAAGAATGGTGCTTGGATACACCGGAGAATCATACCATGCCTGGGTCAGCGTACACACAGACGAAATGGGATGGGTCGATAATCTGATTTTCTTTGACGGTCACAATTGGCAAATCATGGACCCTACTTTCACAGCGGGTGGATTAAGCAGCGAAATAGTGGGGTATGTTGGCAACGCTTCGAATTATAACGCGCTGTATCAGTATTGACAATACGATGGGCTTAGTCAAGTGCGGATATAGCGGCGACGGCGGTGTCCGCCATTAACCATGCGGTTCTGCAACCGGGTGCCTGTGGGATTGAGACAACGCAGTTTTCGCCGTCGAACCGCACATTTGTATCGCGGGAGTAGTTAAGACATAACGGGCTTCCGTCGTTGTCGAACAAGAGCAGCCCGAAGTTATGCTGCGAGTTATCGAAACGTTTGAATGTCACCTGCAGACCGTCTCCGACGCGCTCGAACACAGCGTTGTCTGCGACAGGCGAGGTTTGTTGACCTGTAGGTTCAATGTCCACCGCCGCTGCCGCGAGCATCATACCGGTTTTCGTATCGCTGACTCCCAGCAGCTTCATGAACGGTCCGTAGAATTTAATAGCATCACAATTGACCAGGGCGTCCATCTTGGTCGAATTTCCGACCGGGGCGCCTGTTTCGTCAAAACTCATAGCGATCCGGAACAGTTTATACGGCATATCCCATCCATTGAATTCCAGCGTAAATCCGCCGGGCGAACGCAGCGTTAGCAGGTTTCCCTGCTGTTCCGGCTCCAGCACAAAACGGATAGGCGAATCAGGCTTGCGAGTTGTCCTGCCCGTTTCTGCGTCGTAGTCAGCGCCGATGCACCAAAAAACCGGGCGCCCATTTATCTCATGTAATCCTAGTTGGTAATAAATGGAATCGAAGCCGATTTGATTGTAGCTTGGCATGATGATCGGTATTTGCGGCGCGAGACGTTTAAATTCATATTCCGCATACTGCGTACCTGGACCTGTGCCTGCGATAGTTTCTGTTTTCCCGTCATAAGGGGCGACCTGTAGCTTCAATTCCTGCTCAATATCCCCGCCTTTTTTTCCGCCGAAAAACTTCAGCCCAAATCGGCGGGGTCTTATTCGATACCGCCCTGATAGCTTAATACTAATCTCGCCGCCCTTTGGGTCTGTCCACGGGCGGTTTGGTATCACTGTGAGGAATTTTCTGTCCGCTGACATTATGCAGCGCGTCTCGGAGCCGGTTGTTATGCCTTTTTTATCCAGCAGCGCAGGTTGCCTTGAGCCGTCCCGGGTCACTTCCAGCGTACATGTGATGGACTCATTGGCGCTGACAGTCCTGTCTGTTTCTTCCGCGCGACTTCCGTATCTCTTTCTGCGCACAAGCCGCGCTCCGTCCAGAGGCGTCGAAACATTCAGGATGCAACGGGCGTCCCCCGCTGCGGAATCTGCGAGCGGGTAATCGTAGGGTATGAAAAACACCTCGCCGGAATGCCCAGCTACGACGACGCCTTTTTCACCCAGTCCCGGAGACCCGTTGAGATCGCGGCGTTCCCCGGTTATACATTGGTATGCCCAGCGCAGTGTTCCGTCCGGGTTGATGCAATAAAGCCGCCCTTCGCCGTTGCCGACGTAAACCCGGTCATAGCGGTCGACAGCGGGCGACGCCCTGAAAGGTTCCGGCGGGTCGAACGACCAAACCGGCTTGCCCGTTTTTTGGTCGATCGCATAAATACTGCCGTCTGCGCTGGGTTGGATTATCGTTCCGTTCGAAAGCTGCGCCGGGCTTGCGTAGATATGTTCGCGTACGCCGAATTTCCAGAGCCTCTTGCCGTTTTTCTGGGAGAAAGCGCGAAGTATCCCGTCGAACCCGCCCGCTATAACCGCAGCGTCCGGCTCGTCCGACGTCAGCAGCGGTGAGGCGACCATGGAGCCCAGAGTGCCGCGCGTCCAGACCTGCTTTCCGTCAAAATCGGTGCAGTGGAAGTTTTTCAGCGTGAAATAACAACTGCCGTGGAACAGCCTCCCTGTTGCCGGGTTGATCGCGGGTACCGACCACGCCTGGTCGCGCATGGCGTAGTGCCATTTTTCAGCGCCTGTGTCGCGGTTGAGGGCGTACAGCAGAAAGTTGTCGCTCGCGGTGTATAGTGTGCCGTCCGGCCCTATCGCTATGTTACTTTCAAACCAGTCGCACATTTTTGACGTTTCGGGCAGCGAACCTGGCTCATGAGCTCTGAATCTCCATATCTGCTCGCCCGTTTCGCGGTCGAGCGCATAGATGTAGCAGTCCGCCGACCCGAAATAAACTCTCCCTTTGTCATCTAAAAGCGCCGAACTGTCGATGAGGTTACCTGTGCGAAACCGCCATTTCTCTGTGCCGTCGGGGTTGATGGCGTAGAAATAGTGGTCAGCTGAGCCGATATACACGACGCCGTCTGCGTCTATTACCGGTGACGAGAATATACCCCGATTCGTCGGGAAAACCCAGGGCTGCATCTCATTCGGGGTTCCAACATCGCTGCGCCCTGTCTGGCGCGCGTCGGCTCTGAATTTCGGCCATGGGCTGCAGGGGTCGAGCGGGACTGTGTAGTTGTATGTTTTCATTGGAACCTCCTTGCCTTTTTTTGTTCTTTTTGCTATAAGTATTACATGGATATAAAAAGAGTGGAGTGGGGGTTTCCCGCGTCCGATGGCGAGGGGGATATTATCGCCCGCGGCTGGCTGATACCGGACCCGCTGGCAATCGTACAAATCGCCCACGGAATGAGCGAACATAGCGGCAGGTACGATGATTTCGCAGTCGCGCTGTGTTCAAAGGGATACAGCGTCATCGCAAACGACCACACAGGTCACGGCCTCAGCGCGCGTGGCCATTTAGGGACTTTCGCGCAGAAACCCGGCGGTTTCGATTTCGCGGTGGACGATCTTGAGCGTTTGTTCGGGTACGCGCAAACTCATGTCGGTACGTTGCCGCGCATCTTGATGGGGCACAGTATGGGCAGCATGCTAGCGGCGCTCTACGCAGACCGCTATGACGGCTTGTCGGCGCTTATCATGATCGGGACGCCGGCGCCTGTAGCATTCAGCGGGCTGGCAATCCTCTATGCCGATCATGTAACACGTCGTCACGGTTATCTCGCGCGGTCACCGTTAATCGAAAAGTTGTCAGGCTCGACAGAAGGGCTTGTGGGCGAAGTGCTCGAGCGCAAAGAGTTGTGGCTTACGCGCGACATCGAGGTCGTTCGCGCTTTTGTCGCCGATCCGCTCTGCGGTTTTGATTTCACTGCCTCCGGGTACGCTGAAATGCTGCGTGGGTTCAGGCGCGTCGCATCCCCAAGTTGGGGCAAGCATATCCCGGACGTCCCGGTGCTTATCGCAGCCGGAGGGAAAGATACCGCCGGGGGAAAGGGGAAAGGACCGAAACGGTACGCGAGGCAGCTTCAGGCGAACGGGCACACCGACGTCACATTAAAGCTATTTCCCGACGACCATCACGAGATTCTCAATGAGCTGGATCGTGACGATGTTTATGCGTTTATTTTCGACTGGCTCAGCCATCTGGATATTGGTTAGAGTCAGCGCGGCAATTCAAAGCATTGCGTAGGGGCGGCATTCTGCCACCCGCGGGCGCGCAATGCGCACCCCTACCGGGGGATATGTTATATCAAAGGTTTGCATATGTCGCTGATTTCCTGTTCGAGCGCCGGGTCGATTTCTAGCCCGGCTCTTTTGCGGTCAAGGTAACCGATAAGTTTTGAATGTTTTTCTTTTGAAAGCGCCCAGCGAAGCGCTATGATTGTGGATGGTATGAGCAAAACGAGGGAAGCTATACCGAGAATCGCCTTAATAGTAAGCAGAACGGCAGGCGTCTGCTTTTGGGTGATGATTGTCGTTATACCGTTTTCCACGCTTTCCAGTGGAGTGATGAATCCAACGATCCCGAGCAGCGTCAAAGCTATCCAGTTTGCAAGCGCGGCAGCGCATTTACGGACAAATTGCTGTATACCGGAAAAACTGCCCTCGGCGCGATAACCGTAATGGTATTCGCCAACCTCTGTCACATCACCGAAAAGGGCGGTGAACCCTATCAACGAAAAAGACATAAATCCGCCAAGGACAACGGCCAGCACATAAATCATGAAGCCCGGGCTTTCGTTCGTAATAAATAAACTCGCTACGGCGCACGCACACCAACCAAGGTTTCCTAAAATTACGGAACGGGTTTTGCTGGTTTTTTCAGCGACCCTAGAGGCAAGCGGGACGAACGCGACCTCCGCAATGAGGAGCGCGCCAAGCACAAAACTTAGTTCGGACGCCCTGCCAAGGTTGTATGTCATATAATAAGCGAAAATCATCGAAGTTATGTCCATTGCAACGACAATACATAAATACATACCTATGAATTGCCGGAACACTTTCAGGCGCAGGGCGACGAACATTTCTTTCCATGCGCCTTTTTTGCTTTTTGAAAACTGCTTGCGTTCTGGGACCTTCCAAAACACAAGCAGCAGCGGCAGCGAAAAGAACAGCCCGAATACCAAGCTCATTACAATATAACCTGTGCGCACGTCTTGCGACATGTTGACGATCAGCATAGGCGAAACCGCGCATATCAGCGAGGAGATGATGGAAACTATCATGCGAATGTTTGTTATCGAAGTTCGCTCGTTATAGTCAGTTGACAGCTCCGCAGTTAACGCCAGGAATGGAACCGATACGATTGTGGACGCAGTATTGACCAGCATATAGGCGGCGATGAAGAAGATGATCTTTCCGGCTTCGGAGCCCGCCCTCAGCGGATACCACATAATGATAAAGGAAATCAGTACCAGCGGCGCCCCAATAAGGAAGAATGGGCGGCGCCTCCCGAACCGCGATCGCGTATTGTCCGAGATGACGCCCATGGTCGGATCGGTCACAGCGTCCCATATCTTCCCGAACAGGAATACGTTGGCTGCCCAAATCGGGTTTATTCCAACCACATCAGTCAGAAAAATACCATAGAAAAAGTTGACAATATTGAAGAATCCACCCTGAAAGATATCGCCGAGCGCGAAAAACCACTTGGTCGAGGTTTTGACCTTTTCGTCGGTGCGGTAGCTTTCCATAAATACTCCCCTTTCAGTCTAAGCGCAAGACGGCGATGCTGCCATGCGGCAGCTTGTCTGAATCGGTGGATATCCAGTTGCGGTCGAACCTATGGGTTTCACAGCCGCTTTTCAGTATGAACTCGTCCAGCCCCGGTTCAAGTTCGAAGGGCGCGGTATCCAGATGAGGTGTGTAGTAATGCATTGGAATCGTAAGGCTCGCGTTTATTGCGTTTGCGACTTCGGCTGCGGCGCTGGCGTCGAGCGTGTAAATGCCGCCGACCGGGATGAACAGGATATCGACATGCCCCATCATGGCAAGCTGCACACAGTCCAGCTCTTGCCCCAAATCGCCAAGATGCGCTATTCGCAGACCGTCCATGTCAATCAAGAACACTTCATTTGGTCCAAATTCTTTGCCCTGTACGCGGTCATGCCAGGTGTGGACACTCGATATGCGGACGCCTTTTTCGATCATACCAAAACGAGCGCGAACTGCTTCGGGGTTTGAAACAGCCTCGTGATAGTTATGGTCATAATGCTCGTGGCTGACTGTGTAGATGTCCGCCGGCAGCGATGGCAGGACATAGCCGCCGCAAGTTTTGTCGTACGGGTCCATAAGCACCCGGGCGTCCGTTCCTTCAAGATAAAGACATGACAGCCCATACCAAGTGATTTTCATGTAGTTCTCTCCTTTCCGTGGTCGGACGGTCGGGGCGACCGTCCCTCACGGCTTCAAACGCCAACGAGTCTTCGTCTGTCGGCAGCACAGAACAATAATACAACAACCTGTCAAGCATTTCTATGTCCAGTATGAATTTTTCAAAGCATACGGAGTTAAACGAATGCAGCGACCCAGTCGCGTACATAACCATCAGGGTCACGATGATAGAAAAAGGACAAGGTTTCTTACCTCATCCTTTTCGTGTCAGGCGCGCCCTGTTTAAATGTCTGTCGGCAGCTCTTTAGATCATATTCTCATTTCTTGCGATGATATCGTTCTGCAAATCTTGTCCCAGTTCTACGAAATACGCCGAGTATCCCGCAATGCGCACTACGAGGTCCCGGTACTCGGTCGGCTCGGCTTGCGCTGCTCGCAGAGTTGCGGTATCGACGACATTGTACTGGACCTCCATGCCGCCGTTTTCAAAATACGCTTTTGTCATATCGCGCAGCTTCGCCACCCCGTCTTCGCGCGACAGCACTGTGGGGTGCATACGCAAGTTGAGCGCTATGCCGCCCGCGAATTTCGTGTGGTCAAAGCACCCGGATGACGCAAATACCGCAGTCGGCCCGCAGGTGTCGCGGCTCTGCGAAGGGCTGATAGCGTCAGCCAGCGGTTCACCTGTCCGCCGCCCGTCAGGCGTGGCAAAAGTCTTCCATCCCTGGGCAATATGATCCGCCGCGCCGTATAATCCGGAGCAGTATTTGTTTGCCCTGACGCTGTGGCTTTTGTCCCCGATACCGTAATACAGGTCGACGCACCACCGGAGCTCCTCATCGACATACGGGTCCGCATTGCCGTAATGCGGGACTTCGTTGATGATACGCTGACGCAACGGCTCATGCCCCTCCCAGTTGGCGAGCCATGCGTCGAACAGCTCCCTTGTCGTGACTAGCTTTTTGTCAAAGCACATGTATTTTATCGTTGACAAGCTGTCCGCGAGAGTGGCAAGACCTGTCGCAGTGCCGCCGTAACCGTTGTATTTGCAGCCGCCCGCCGTACAGTCCATACCCTTTTCCATGCAGCCCTCCATCGATATGGACAACATCGGCTGCGTCAAGTGGTAATAACTTATGTATTCCGAATAGTTGTTCGTCGAAATAAACATCCTGAAAATATACGTACCCATTATCGCAACCGCGTCGCGCACCTGCTCTATAGAGGTCATGTTATAAAGATAGTCGGTTGTGACAGACGCCTGCTCACCGTTTAGGGGGTTTATTCCGTTGTTGATCGCCATATTGAATATTGAACCCCACATGACGGCGGCATGAGGCGGGAAGATGCCGTTGCCCGCCGGGAAATCGCGCCCGCAACCGACTATTTCCTGGCAGCCTATGATCCCGTAATCGCGCGCGTCCTCGAGCGTGAACCCGCGTTCTTTCATAACTGTCGGTATGATGATCTCGTCGTTTTGATATAATGGCAGGCCCCCGACAAGCTTTGACGTCGCCAACGCACAGTCCCACAGCTCGTCGGCGCTGCCGCTGTGGAAACGCAATGATATTGTGGGGTCGTGCAATTTCAGCCTGCCCACAGTTCCAAGCGCCATATACGTGACGGGATTCGTCGCGTCTTCGCCGGTTATGGGGTCCACCCCGCCGAGCGTGGTGTGCTGGTATGTGTTGCCGACTCCTGTTATTGTCATCATTTGCGGCGGCGCCGCGCCATAGAAGCAATTGGCTTTCAGGAAAAACGCGTCAACTATCTCCTGCGCCTGATCGTGAGTCAACCTGCCCTCGTCGAGGTCTTTTTTCAAAAACGGCCATGTGTACTGGTCAAAGCGCCCCAACGACGGGGAGGGTATCTGCGTTTCCAGCGTGATAAGCAGTTGGTACATTATTATACCCTGGCACGCTTCCCAGAAATTCCGCGCCGGGTTCTCAGAAAGGTTTTCTAGCCCGCCGGCCATAAATTCGAGTTCCGCCTTGCGCTTTGGGTCGCTGCATTGCGCGGCTTTCTGGGCGACGGCGGCGGCGTAGCGTTTGATAAAAATCATCGCCGACTCGCATGAGATTTGGGCGGATTGGTAGAACATGTATTTGTTGATATCGTCGCCCATCGTATTTCCCCGGTGTTCAGCAAGCCAGTTTGCAGCCTCCTGCCAAATCGCTTTGTACCCTACGTCGATTATTTTTTTGTAGCCGGCGATCAGATGCCCCGCCGACAGGCCGATGAGCGGCATGCCGCTCCGCTCGCCATACGGCGTGGCTTCCAGCCGGACAAGCTCCTCGTACCACTCGGGCTGCCAAGCTTGGGCCACTGTGCTGATTTTCCTTTCGCGCCAGTAATCCCTGATGGTTTCCAGCGCGGCGCAGTCCTCCTCGCTGATACTGATCTGCACCTCATCCGTTATAGCGTTGTGGTATAACCCGTCGTCGCGTTTTGTCCATGCCCCGCTCCTGACAGCGTCTATGACCCAGTCCTGGTTGCCCCACTCCGGATAAAACGGGCTGGAGAAGAAATAGGGGCCCTTGCTTCCGACAATAATCTCGTCATCATCCACATATGTCGTTATTTTCGAAGCAACTTCTTTAAATACCAGCGGCCTTTTGATTATTGGCACGATATGCTCGTATTTCCTGCTGGCTTCCGTGATAATGAGCGCGCGGTCAGCGTCGCAGCGGATTACCCTGTCGCGGACCCTTTCGCGCATTTTCCATATACGCTCCGTAACCGGCCTAAATTCATACATAATGGCTCACCTCGTTTTTTGATAAAATGCCCTGCCGTAGCTTTCATATTCTTCGGTGATCCAGCGTTTTTTCTCCTCGGTCGCTTTGTCGCCGACAGGCCCTTGCGAGCTGGCCAGGAAGCAGTAGCCGCCGCCCGGCGCGAACCTGTCTATCGTATCCCGGACCGCCTGCCGTATAGTCTCCTCCGTCGCGTCCGGCCAGGCCACAGGCCCGCTGGAATCCCATCCGCCGCAAATGCCGAGTTTGTTCCCATATTTTTTCTTGATGCCGTCGAGGTCGTTTACGACTTGGGCCGGGTTCCAAGACGACACGCCCAAATCGAACCAATCCTCTATAAAATCCTCGCAACGCCCGCAGTTATGCGTCATCACCGGCAACCCCGCGTCGACGGCTGCCTGAATCTCCGCTTTTTGGTATGGCTTGACCAGCTTGCGGTACATATCGACCGAAATAAAAGGGTTTCTCGCTGTGGCTGTGTCGTCCGTAAAGATGAAAAAGTCGGGTTTGTAATACTCGATGCTTTTTTTTGCGACCTCTTTGTAAACCTCGCAAATGCAGTCAAAAAGCGCCATAACTTCGTCAGGTTCTTCAAACATGGCGCACAAACCCTCGCTGAATCCCATAAACGCCATAAGCTGCTGAAAATACCCGACATGGCTCCTTTGGGCGACCGCCGTATTCTTGCGGTCTACATTCTCCAGGTCCTTTTTCGCCGTGGCTTCCCAGTCGACGCCCGAAATATCAGGGACCTTGATAATATCGCGCCATTTTAAAATATCATCAATCAAAAATTTGTTCGGCGCCGGCAGAGTCATGCCGCCCGTTTCCTCCGTCGGCACATACTCGACGCCCCAAATATCATAACCTCCCACAAAAGGTTTGTGAGCCTCCTCCATGAACCCCGGCCCGATGCAAGCGACCGCCGGGGGGTGCTTCGAGTAGGGGTCGGGCCCCATCACAAATTTCGGGACCCATTCAGGATGTTCCCCGCGTATGAACATCATAATATTCTCTTTTTCCGTAATGCCACTCATAATCTTTACCTCGCATCATACAGTTTAATCTCATATAGATTATACTGTATGATGCGCCACTATGTCAAAAAAACTGCCGACCCTACACCACGGTCAACATTGACTACTGACAATAAACAAAAGGGGATGTAAAAAACAGTGCGGGACGGTGGAACCGTCCCGCTGTCCTTGTCTTTATGTCATTAGTTCTGTTCTGCGGATTAGGTCGTTTTGTGCGTCTAGGTGGAGTTCTACGAAGTATGATGAGAATCCCGCTACGCGGACTATGAGGTTTTTGAATTCCTCCGGGGAATCCTGCGCTTCTTTCATTGTATCGGCGCCGACTACGTTTATCTGCAATTCCATCCCGCCCATGTCGAAGTATGCGCCAATAAGGCTCGCCAGTTTCTCTATGCCGTCCTGCCCGCTCAGGCATGATGGCGAGAATTTCATATTCAGCAGTGTGCCGTTGGGGTACTTGCGCTGGTCTATGTTTGCCACCGAGACGAGTACGGCTGTCGGTCCGTTGATATCCATCTGCTGGACCGGCGATATGCCGTCTGACAAAGGCTCGTGCTTATGCCTGCCGTCCGGAGTGGCTGCCGTCATCCTCCCAAAACCTATGTGGGTAGTGACTGGGTATAACCCGGCTGAGTACCTGCCTCTGGGTCCTGTGCAGGAGTTTACGGCATCGGCAAATACGCCCGCCGCCCAGCTTGTCCACTCGTCGGCTTCCTTTATGCCGTTGCCATAGTGCGGGGCTTCGTTCTTGATATACCTGTGCAGCTCCTCATATCCCTCCCAGTCGGCTGCCATCGCGTCGAGCAATTCCTGCCCGGTGCATTTTTTTGCGTCGAATACGAGGTGTTTTATCATCTGCAGAGAGTCGCCGACAGTGCCTATTCCGACGCCTGCGATACCTGTCGAGTTGTACCTTGCGCCGCCGTACATCACGTCCATGCCCTTTTCCATGCAGCCGTCCATCGTGGCGGAGACAACGGGCAGCGGCAGGACTTCGCGCGCGGCGTATTCGAACATGTTTGTCAGGCTCGCGTGCCATTTGACGAAAAATTCGACCTGCGTTTTGTACGCGGCGAGCAGTTCGTCAAAGGTCTTCATATCCGCAAGGGAACCTGTCGCCGGGCCGACTTGGCTGTAATTCGGCTGCTCGTCATGTTTGCGCCAACCGACCGTGGGCATGGGGTTGTATCCGTTGTGCATGGCGAGTTGGAGGGCGTTTGCCATATTCCAGTATGTCTCTGTTCCCGTGCCGCCGCACGCCGGCCATTCGTCGCCTGTGCCGGAGGGTTCTACGCAGCCTATCAGGCAGTAATTGCGCGCGCTTTCAAGCGGCAGCCCCCTGTCCATGAGCGCCTGTATAATGACGTCGTCGTTTTCATATGATGGTACGCCGCCCGCGATTTTTGTAGATTCAATCGCGAGTTCCCACAGTTTTTTCGGCGTATCTTTGTGTATCCTAAGCGCTTGCGGGGGGCTGTGCAGCACCAGCCGCGCCGCCGATTCGAGCATCATGTATGTTATGGCGTTTGTCGCGTCGCTCCCGTCTTTTTTGACGCCGCCGAGCGTCATGAGCTGCCCCGAGGTATAGCCGGGGTTCGCCTCTGTCGCTTGGGCGCTCCATGGTTTGTTCATCTCCGCGATTTTCAGGTATAGCAGGTCCATTATCTCCTGCGCGTATTCTTTTGTTATGCGCCCTGCCGCAAGGTCCGCCTCATAAAAATCGCCCAGGTACTGGTCCACGCGCCCAAAGCTGATCCCGTGCAGGTTCGCGTCGAGGCACAGGCAGGTCTGGTACATGAACAGGCACTGCACGGCGTCGAGGAAGTTCCGCGCGGGTTTTTCCATTGTCCAGTTGAGCGTATCAACCATTGTTTCCAGTTCTTTTTTGCGGGCGGGGTCTTTTTCTGCGGCGAGTTGTTCTTCCGCCAGCTTGGCGTAGCGCTTGGTGAGCGTCATCATGCCCTCGCACACGATGGATATGGCGCGGTAGAAGTTGTATTTATCGTTTGTGTTGCCGAAAATGCCGTTTTTGTCCATATCATCGAGATGCCCGTCGGCTTCGGCTTTTATAGCGGCAAATCCTTTTTTTATCGCTGTGTCGTATCCGGTGCAAAAATGCCCTACCGGGCCGGGCGAGCAGCCGTCCATAACGAATGTGGTTGTCCCGCTGCCAACGTGCTTTGCGTATGACTCCGGCATATTCGCCGCCGCTTTCGCGCTCATGCACTCTTTCAGCCAGAAGTCCCCTGTGTCGAGGATGTATGCCCTGTCGTCCTCGCTGAGGATGTACGGGTCGATAGGTCTGGTTGATATGTATCTGTTTTCCGTCTCGCGTATCAGCCAATCCACGCCGTTTTCCGGGTAGAGCGCACACGCCCTGTACGTCCCGGATTGCGCCCCGACTATCACTTCGCCGTCGTCTATGCGGACGGGGATATTCTCGCAGATGTTCCTGAAGTTTTTTGCGCGTTTCAGGATGCCAATAGTATCGGGGTTTTGCATGTAATATTCTGTTATGAGTTTATACCGCGCGGTGCAAATCTCCGGATGCGTCGAACGGTATTTCTCCCGCATCTTCCGCACCCGCTCCGTTATCGGGCTAAATGCATACATAGTTGTGAACCTCCCTATTGCGTTATTATGCAGGTAATTGTGAAATTCCATTTGCGCGGGCGGGCATGGAAACCCGCCCCTACAGGGTCGGTGTATGTAATTTGCGATCCAATAATTCTATATTCTGCATTCTGCATTATTATTTATTATTTACAACCCTATATCCTGTCTCTTTTTTTCAAATCCTCTATTAGGTCGCGGATGGATTGGGTTACTTCGGCTTCCGGGGCATAGACGCGGTCGAAGCCCAGTTTTTTGAATGTGGCCTCGTCTTCTTCAAAGACGCGCGTGCCGACGCCCAGTATGCCTCCGATGTATAAAAGGATATCGCCGACACCAGCTTCCACGCATTTTTCACGGAAGCCCTGAAGGTCCATTTCGGCCATTCCATACAGGGACGAGATCATTATCGCGTCGGCGTCGGTCTCCTGCGCCGCTTTTATAAATTCTTCCGTCGGGGTCTGTGCGCCCAGCGCGACGACATTGAAACCTTCTTCTTTCAGCGCTTTTGAGATGATCTTTGTGCCGATGACGTGGGCGTCCACACCGCATGTCCCGGTAATGACTGTGGGGACGCGCTTCATTTCAGTTTTACCCGCTTTGTCGTCTTCCGTTTTGTCAAATGTGCCGATAGCCTTGCCCACGGACAGGCACCAGAAGTCCGCCATGGAGCCTTTGAAGCCCAGTTTCACGCCCTCAAACTTTTCGCGCTCCTGGATTTTCTCGTCGTTGTATTTGCGGACTTCATCTGGGATGGGCAGGTTGCCGTAGTCAATGTAGCGGCAGGCGCCGTCGAGGTCCCGGGCGCCCATGCACAGGTCGCGCGGGTAGATGTTAATAGAAAATGGCGAATCCAGCACGCCCGTCTCTATCGCTTTTACCGAGCCGACGGCGACGTCGCCTTCGCCCATCTCCAAAACCTTGTCGAGTATAGCGCAGACAGCAAGCTCTGTCATGCGCATCTCCTGCCTTACTGCCGGCGTATCCGCCACAAACTTCTGCTGGCGCACGACGTTGAAAATCCAGCCGGCCGAGGCGTATGTCTGCATGTGTGATTCTATGCTGGGGACTCCCAGCGCTTCGTCTATTGTCTTGACCGAACACGCGGCGAGGTCCGTCATTGCTGCCTCCATCGCAACGTAGTTTATGTAGCCGAAAGCATTGCCTAAGTCTTGCGGGAACGGGAAAAGCGAACTTTGGTTGCCTATGACCCCGGGGATGGTGGTGTCGGTAAAGCCGAATTTGTCGAGGTACTTCCGGAACAGTTTTTCACAAACCCTTATCTCCGCCACGTCCTGGGCGATGTTGCCCTGGAAATTCATGAGCGGTACTATGCTCTTTGTGCCTTGCTGCGCGGATATCAGCGCTTCGATGATTTGCGTGGCGATATTCACATACATGGGGATGACGCCGTTAGGCAGCCACCCGTGGGTGTCGGTGGAAATTATTACGCCTTTTTCCGCGTACAAACCTATGAGCCGCCCCAGGTACTGCGCCGTCTCTATGCATTCCTCCGCTGTGGCTTTTTTGTCGTACCCGCCGATCCAGGCGAAAAAGCTATTGGGCATAGCCGTCATGCCGGAAGCAAACGCTATCTCCCCAACGAAGCTGTTGGCTACGCGGGACGAGCGCGGGTCAAAAGCGCCGTCGCAGGATTCCACGACGCGGCGCGTGGTTTTGACGCCGTGGTTTATGATCGGATAGCCGTTGATTTTATTTTTTCCGGTGCGTATGCTCTCCTCCAGCCCTTTCTGGGATTTGTCCAGTTGCAGGTTGCGCGTATCTGAGTCCGTCGTAAACGGGAACAGGCGGACGCCGACGGCGTTGAGCCCCTGAAGGAGTTTGATTTCGTCCTCGACGACAGGGACGCCGGAGCGCGGGAACAGCCCGATTTTGCCTTCCGCTTTGTATTTTGCAAGGGCTTTGGTGAAGTTTTTGCTTTCGGGCATTTTTTTATGGTATTCGACGGCTTCGTCTATATCGACTTCTTTGCCGGTCGGCCACTGAGCAAGTTGCTCCTGTCGCATTTTTTCAAATGTTTTTTCGTCGATTTTTTGTTGCTTGACCATAATCTCTGGTTTTCCTCCTCGTTTGTTGCATTAACCAAATTGCATGTGCGGCGGGTCGCCCAGTGTGCGGCGCGGGCGGGCATGGAAACCCGCCCCTACAGGGGACGCCTTACACCATTTCGTGCATTGTGCGCTCTACTATTTCGTCTTGCAGTTCGTGCGGCAAATCGATGAAATACGCGCTGTATCCGCCGACGCGGACAAGGAGGTTTTTGTGGTTTTCAGGGCATGCCTGTGCATCCAGCAGTTCCTCCCGGCTGTGTACATTGAATTGCAGGTGCCAACCATTGCGCTTCATAAACGCCTTTATGAGCCAGGCAAGTTTTTGGAGTTTATCGTCCGTATTTAGGATGCTCTTTGAGAATTTCATGTTCATGGCATAACCCACGAATTCTTTGGAATAGTTGCCGTTTGTGGCTGAGTTTATTGCCGCAGTCGGGCCGTTGACGTCTTTGCCCGCCATGACGGAGCAGGCCGCGTCGCAAACGGGCGAGTACGCCGTCCGGCCGTTTGGCAGGGCGCCGACCGCCTGTCCGACCATGATATGCCCCGCCGCCGCTCCGATAAACAGCATCGGTTTTTTGCCTGTGATTGGGTCTATCCAGCGCTGCATGATTTCCGGTATTTTTATGGAGAGGGTATCATAAATTTCATCGACGTAGTCGTCGTCGTTGCCGTATTTCGGCGCATTCAGGCAAAGCTGCTTGAGGTCCTCATAACCCTCCCAGTTCGCGGCGCAGGCGTTCATCATTTCTTCCATCGAAACCACTTTTTTATCGAATACGAGCCTTTTCACCGCAGCAAGGCTGTCAGCCATGTCCACGACGCCGCGGCTGCCAAGCCAGCATGTCCGCCCCTCTGGATAACGGGCGCCGCCCTCTTTTGGCGTCAGCCCGGCAGGGATACAGTCTTCAAACTGCATCGCGCAGCGCAGGCCGCTCATCGGGCCGTCTGTTATCTCCGTACACAGCGAGATGACCTTGACCTTGTGCAGCAGCGGGACAAAATACTCCAATTGTTTGTAAAATGCGTCCAGGACTTGTTCTATGCTTGTGAACTTTTTCGCGTCGCCGGTGTGCGGGCCCAATTGCTTTTGCGTTTTTGGGTCAAATCCGTCGTTGAGCGCCAGTTCAAAAAGCTTTGTCTGGTTGATATTGTGTCCGCCGCCCACATGCTCCATGCAGTCGAGGTGATAACCCAAACAACCGGAGGCGTTCCAGTTGCACGCGTCCTCGATCGGGACGTCCCGGTCAAGATACCGCTGGGTGCCAAGCTTGTCGTTTAGGAACGCCGGGTTGCCGCCGCCGAAATCGCGGTTGCATCGCAGGGCGTGGATAATGAACTCCGGGTCCATCTCGGGGTTGTAGCGCACGTAAACGGCCGGCTCCGACAGGCGTACCTGGGACATTGTTTCCAGCACGAGCCAGCTAAGCTCGTTTGTCAGGTCGTTCCCGTCCTTGTCTGTCCCGCACAGCGTGATGTTCGGCAGAAGTGAGCCGGGGGCAGCCCTTTGGGAACGAGGTATGGTGACGAGGTTTTCGCACTCGCGTATTTTAAGCCAGAATGCGCCCAGCAGCTCGGCAGCTTCCTGCGCGGTGATTTTTCCGGCTTCCTTGTCTCTTTTGTAGTATGGGTATAAAATCTGGTCTAACCTGCCTACGGTGACCTCGGGCCTGTCTGAGCTTTCTTTCCAGCAGACAAGATGGTACAGCCTCATGCACTGGACAGCCTCAAAAAAGTCGCGGGGCGGTTCCGCCGGGCAGCGCTCGCAGGACTCGGCGATTTTTATAAGCTCGGCTTTCCTTTCAGGGCGCGTTTCGGTCGCCGCCATCTCGCGGGCCAGGTCGGCGTGTCGCTTGGCGTATGCGATAAACGCTTCGCAGGAAATTATGCAGGCCTCCAGGAGCCAGTATTTGCGCAGGAACTGCGCCGAACCGTGGCTGTGTTCGCCGTCGCCCTCCGCCATCATCCTTTCGCGTTCTTTCCTGCACAGGTCGATGACATAGTTGAGGCCGTGATCCACGCACTTTGCGCTGACTTGCGCCCCGCCACCGCCATAGGCGCTGTAGTTCTGGAACAGCCCCCTGTCCATTTTGACGCGGACGCCGCGCCCCTCGAATACGCAGCCCCGGTCAAACATCAGGTCGAGTATGTCCTCTCCCATTTCATACACAAGCGAGGCGTTGACTGTGGACACTTTTGGGATCTGCTCCATCCAGTATTCAGCGTCCGCTTTCAGCGCTGCAAGGTCTTCCGGCGTAATTTTCGTCGATTCAGTATCGCTTGTTTTGCGTGCGAACTTGCCTGACAGGCACATTTCATAGATTTCATTCGGTTTCATAGCGCAAAGCGTGCCGTTGCCCCGGATGAATTTTGTCAGGGAACCTATGACAAGCTCCCCGTCCCTAATAAGAAGCGGGCATTCGTGAAGCCTTTTTTCAAGCGCTTTTGCCCATCGGATGTCTATTGGGAGTCCTTCCGTCTCTTTCCAGGATTCCGTGAACAACAGGGTGTCGTCAACATAGACCTGCGGTTCCGCGTCTTCCCATTCTTTCTTCAGTTTCTGCAGCCTGGGAGTCAAGACCTGGACATTTCTTATCTCCTCGGAGTTAACTTTGGTGTTCTGGTTCATGTTCATCTTCCCCTTTACTGGTATTGCTTTTTATTTTCACGGCAAGAACTCCTGAGGAGCCCCGTTTTGCGTACATGTTTAATGTCATCGCGGCAAGGATAATGACGCCTTGCACGAATTTTTGTATGTCGGTGTTTACGCTGAGCAGCACCATCACGTTGTTTATTATTCCGACAAGCAGCGCGCCGAATATCGCCCCGGGTACACCACCTTCGCCGCCTGCAAGGTTTATTCCGCCCACGACCATTGCCATAAGCACGTTGCCTTCATAACCCTGGGCTGTGGTTTGCGCGGCCTGCCCGTTCATCGATGCAAGCATGACGCCGCCGAACCCCGCCAGTACGCTTGATATCATATATGCGCCGATAGTGTTGGCGTTTGAGTTGAGACCGACCAGGTTTGCGACGTTTTTGTTCCCGCCTATGGCGTATAACCTGCGCCCATACGTCGTTTTGCTGAGTATAAAAGCGCAGACCGCAACGACGATAATGAGTATTAAAACAGGCATGGGTATGCTGAGTTTGTCGCCTCCCCCGAGCGGTATCGAAAACACCACCATGTTGCCTATCTGGTATGACAGCCCGTGTGCCGGCGGGAGTACAAGGTGACCGCTTGTGACCATAAAGTTACAGCCATGGAGGACATATTTCATTGCAAGCGTGACGACGAAAGCCGGCAGCGCGAAACGCGTCACGAAGAACCCGTTCAGAAAACCTGTCACGAGGCAGGCTATTAGGGCTATGGCGCAACCATAAATAAACGCTCCTGTCGCGAAGTCGTTTGCCTCGGCTATCCTGAACGCTATGATCGCTGATATGCCCGCCATCGACCCGACGGAAAGGTCCATCCCGCCCACGAGTACTGTGAAAAGCATACCGCAGACCATGACGCCGTTTACAGATATTGCCAGCAGGATGTTCTTTGCGTTGTTGGGCCTGAAAAACACAGGCTCGAATATCGCCATGACGATGCATATGAGCACGAGCAGGGTTATCCTCTGGCCCCAGGGACTGCCTACGATTTTTAATGCTTTCTTTATCATAGCGCCGCACCCTCCTCCGTATGTACTCCTGAGGCGGCCAGCAAAATCGCCTCCTGCGTGATGTTTCCGCGCGTAAATTCCTCGAAGAAGCGGCCATCCCTCATTACAAGCACCCGGTCTGACAGGTATACCAGCTCGGCAAGGTCCGAGGACACCATAACTACTATGGTGCCTTTGTCGGCCAGCTCCCTCAGCAGCCTGTACAAGTCCATTTTCACCCCGACGTCGACGCCGACTGTCGGCTCGTCGAGCAGCAAAAGCTGCGGGTCGCGCGACAGCCATCTGCCAAGTATCACTTTTTGCTGGTTGCCGCCGGAAAGGTTCATTGCGTGCAGGTTCCTCATAGGCGGGCGTATGTCGTAGTCCTTTATCGCGCGCTCTGCCCAGTTTATTTCTTTTCTCCTGGCGACAAGGCTCAGTTTCGCCAGTTTGTCATAGCTGGCGATAGTTATGTTCCTTTCCATCGTCAGCATGGGGATGAGCCCTTCCACGCGTCTGTCCTCCGGGACATATCCGAAACCGCCCCTGATGTTTTTTCTTATTTTTTGGCTTACCGGTTTGCCATTGAGCGTTATCGTGCCGCCGCTACGCTTTGCGGCGCCGTAAATGCAGCGGATTAGCTCCGTCCTGCCGGAGCCTACCAGCCCCCCAATGCCCAGTATTTCCCCGCCATATGCTTTGAAGTTTACGTCTTTGAGCATGTGGCTGTAGGAGAGGTTATTGATTTCAAGGCAGTTTTCCTCATATCTTTTTGCCGACCCCTTTTGATCGTCTCCGCTTATCTCGCGGCCGATCATCATCGATGTGACAAGCCGGGGTTCTATCTCGCCTTTTTTTAGCACGCCTACGATTTTGCCGTCCCGCATGACGGTTAGGCGGTCCGCCAACCTGTATACTTCTTCAAGCCTGTGGGATATGTATAGTATGCCGGCGCCCCGTTTCCGCAGCCCTTCGATGGTTTCAAAGAGTTTTTCGGATTCCGCCGCCGACAGGGACGACGTCGGTTCGTCCATTATTATCAGTTTTGCTTTGAACGCCAGCGCTTTGAGGATCTCCACCATCTGGCGCTGCGCCATCCCCATTGTTTCTACGACCGCGTCGGGGTCTATTTCAAACCCGTAGTGGTCGATCAGCGACTGTACGCGCTCCTGCATCCGTTTTTTGTCCGACAGGCCGTATTTTGACCATTCCTGGCCCAAAAATATGTTCTCAGTCACCGTCAAATCGGGTATTAGGCTAAGTTCCTGATATATTACTTGTATGCCAAGGGCGCTGGATGCATGGCGGTTGTGTATTTCCACGTGTTCGCCGTCTATTATTATCTCTCCGTCGTCCTTTGTGAATACTCCTGTGATTATCTTTATTATCGTCGATTTGCCCGCGCCGTTTTCACCCATCAGCGCGTGGACTTCTCCATAATTGACGTCAAGGTCGACCCCGTGCAGCACCGTGACTCCGCCGAATTGCTTATATACGCCCCGTGCTTGTAAAAATGTGCCGCTCGGCAACTCGCCGCCGCTGTTTTCAAAGACGTCGCTATAGTCTTGTTTCATTAGCTTACCGCCCCCATATATTGTAGTGTCTGTTCAGTGGGTATCCCTGAACAGATACATGCACTTTCTATCTGCTGACAGCCAGTAGGCGCCTGCTTGTGATCTTGTTGAATACCGCGTCGAAAACCGTGGCGACTATGATGATGCCGCCCTGGAGGATGTATTCCCATGACGACGCCAAACCGAACTTGTATAATCCATTCATCAGCATTATCAGAAACAAGCTGCCGACGAACGCGCTGATAGTGTCTCCTTTGCCGCCCCCAAGCACGACGCCGCCGACGACGCACGCCGCAATCGCTTTAAATTCGTAGCCACTGCCTATGTTGACCGGCGAGGAGCCGTTTAGCGCCGCCTGCAAAACGACGGCAAGCCCCGCGCATCCGCCGCAAATGAGATACCCCAGCATCTTGATTTTATCAGTATTGACCCCGGACATGCGGGCAGATCGCGAGTGTGATCCTGCGGAGTAGGTGTGGAGGCCGAAATTCGTTTTTGTCAGCACAAAAAACGCCACAGCCGCCAGTATGACCCAAACGATCGTAATGTAATAAATTCCGCTCAAATCACCGCCAAACGCCCGCAGGCTGCTCCACCTCGGTATTGCGACCGACGTCAATACGCCGTTCTCACGGAACGCGAAAACAAATGTCAAGCCTGAAAAAACGAATCCTGTCGCCAGTGTCGCGACAAACTCCGTCAGCTTGACCTTCACAATGAAGAAGGTGTTTATCAGTCCGCACAGTACGCCTAGAAGCACCCCCACCGGCACTATTATTATCCCCGGCACCCCGAGCGTTGAAAGCCTGACGCAAAGTATCCCGACAACGCAGGCTATGCCGCCGGCGGATAGATCGATGCCGCCGCCGATAATAACAAATGACATCCCAATGGCTATGATTCCGAGGTACGCGGAGTCTTTGAGCATGTTCGCGATGTTCATGAAGCTAAGGAAAACGTCGCTCGTGACCGAGAAAAAAATGGCCATTATCAGCACGAGGCTGACCGATATGAGTCTGCGAATGGTTTTACTGTTCATCCCCATTTACGAGCATATGCTCGATTTTCACCACACTTCCGTTATTATTGAGGAGCGCACGATACAGCCGCGTGGATGCCATATCGTGCGCGAGTTGCCATTATTCAGTTCGCGCTTTGGGACTTAGTATTCATACAGCCCCTTTGTGACATACCAGCGCGAAACAGCCATAACGTCGTCAACATTATCTCTTGTGCAGGGGAACATGGGTTGCTCGACCATCGGGGTCACGGTGTAGCCGCCTGTTACGGACGTCAGCCCGGTCGCGATGTGGTTGAGGGCCATGTAAAACAGCGCCGAGTATTGGACGTATGTGTCGGAGAATGTCGTTCCGTACATCCTGCCGCTCTTGATGGCTTCAAGTTCTTGCGGGTAGCCCATGAAGCCCCAGATCAAAATGCCGTCGTCCAGCCTTCCGGCTTGCTCGATTGCGTTCATAGCGCCGTTGGCTATGTCCCCGGAGGAGCAGTATATCATCGTTATTTCGCCGGGGCCGTATTTTGTGAGCATGTCGCGCATCGCGATTTGCGCGTTGTCCGCCGACCAGTTCTCTATGCCGATCGCTGGTTCAAGGAGCTTGATGTTTGTGTTTTGAAGGATGTATTCTTCAAATCCTGTTCCCATCCGCGCGCCGGGTTTCATTTCCGCCGGGCAGTCAAGTATCAGGGCGGTTCCTTCGCCGCCGGTGGCTGCGTGAAGCTGCTGGCCTCCGCTCCATCCGGATGAGTAGTCCGCACCCGCCACATGCAGCGAATGTACTTGCTGGGGTTCGGCGGCGTTCGTTGAAATGACAGGGATGCCGGCCAGTTCCGCTTTTTCAATCGCGTTATTGAGCGCGAAGGGGTCCATCGATTCAATGATTATGCAGTCAAAGCCTTGCGTGATCGCTTCTTCGATGAGCGTTATCTGTACGCTTGGGTTGAACTCCCCGTCTTTGTATTCAAGTTTTACATTCGGGTACCTGACGGCTTGGTCGTTCATCGCCATTTGATAGATGCGGTTGACTGTGCCAAGGGTGGATATTGAGATTACCGATATCTTGATTGGGTCGGCGTAAATATCCTTGCCTCCGGGCAGTCCGGCGGGTCCTGACGCTACGGGCGCTTGTTGCTGGGTCTCGTTGTCGGTGTTCGCCGGGGCAGGGTTTTTGTCCTCGCCTTCGCATGCCGCCAACATGCTTGTTGCCAAAATAAGGACTAGCAGTGCCGCGATGATTTTCATTGTCTTTTTCATTTTACATTCTCCTTAATAATTATTCAGGTTGTCCGCCTGCGATATTTTTAGTTATCCTCAGGCAACAACCTTAATAGGGCCCCGCAATTTGTGTGTAATATGTTGTGAATTATACCGCAATGCCACATTATTGTCAACAATCGCCGTATTATGTGTTTGTATAAATATGATAAACGAATTTTATCATTTATTACATTCGATAAAACTGTGGACTTCTTTCCAGTCGTATGCGCGCCGGATGTTTTCGCCTGCGCAATCACGGTTGTATACCGCGTCGAAGCAGATCACTTTTGTCTGTTCGCTCATGGCGTAAATGTTTTCGGCGTTATCCTCGACCATGACGTCTATTTCGTGCTTTTCGCAGTATGCTACCTTGTCCCCGGCGCTGTTGTTCTCAGAGCAGTATAAGATTTCGTCGTACGGGATATTTCGGCGTTTCAGCCAGTTTTTCAGGAGCGTTCGGGAAAACCAGCCCCAAAAGTCTGTCCGCGTGACCATGGCGCGTCCTGTTATAACGAATATTTTGTGGCCGTCGTTATGTAGTTTTTCCAAGACGGGAGCCGCGTTTTCCCGCGATGGGCGGAATATGATTTGTTTCCAGAAATTACGCATCCAAAAGCGGTTGCGTTCTTTTTCAGTGCAGTTGAAAATCGCCACTACATCAAAGCCTGCCGGGTTGACTATGTCATAGCCGTATTTTTTCTTAAAATACCTGGCGCCGTGTTCTATTTGGAAGGATTCAAGCTCAACGAGCACTCCGTCCACGTCTACGCCGATATTCACGCCGCGCCCTCCCCGGTGTTTGATGGTTTTGAGTTGGAAAACATCCATACAGAGATTATCAGAACGTGTTTTCAAAGTCAATAATTGTACACTTTTTTGGGGAAATTCAGAGATTTTACCAATCGTTTTTTTTTTTTAATTGTGGTACACTTGCCAAACCGAATCCACAATTCTAGGGGAATCTATGGACGACAGGAAAGAATATGCAGCTTTTTCTATTCCAAAACGCGAAACAAAGCCGGAAACAGAGCGTCCGGCGCCTGTGCCGTCCGGTAACGCGGTTTCGTTTGGCGCGTCCCAATTCGCTGAGATCGAATACGAACCGGGGTTGAGCCGCGCCTCAACCGGCGAAAAGGCGCTGCGGTTTTTTTCTTCCATTGCGCCGCCTCAGCCAATAGAGCAAAGAGCGTTTGACCCGATCCGCGAGAAGTTCTTTGAAATGCGCAGCCTCGCCTCCGACAGGCCGTTTGCCCGAAACGATTCCGAGCTTTTTTACAGGCAGGCGAGGTTTATGGAGGGTTTCACCGACGATTACGAGGGTAGCGCAAGGCTTTCCATGTACTATCCGTATTACCAGCACATGGGGTACGAACAACTGCGCACTTATTTCACGTGGCGCACCAAGGCCCGGCGGGGCGAGGTGCTTCCGGTGTCTGTGTCGTATGCTTTCCTGTATATTTATGAGCTTTTGTCCGGTATAGGCGTGGATAGCCCTGTCGAGGGGCTTGACAGGCTAGTCGCGGTTTGGGATGCTTTTGCGCAGCATGAGCATGGGGCGGCGCTGGAAAACTACATGCCGCAGTGGTTCAAGGATTATCATGTTTACTATGAGCTGCCGCATAGTTTTGTGAGTTTCGTCAAAGAGCGCAATATGCAAAAATACTATTCACTGTCGCTGGTTTTCGATATTGAAACGGAAAACAAGCTGGAGCTTTGGAACAGTATTTCCGGTTATGACGTCACACAGTCCAAGTTCTTTTGCGACGGGAATGAGCAGCTTTTCGCAGATTGTTTTGAGTTTGTCCTTGGAGCGATCGGCGAATTTTGCGGGAGCCGTGGCGCCCGGTTTGATGATCTTTTCATTTACAAAATGGCCAGAAGGGCGACGTGGGAGCCGTTCAAGTTCGCGCTTTTTCATCATCGGCAATCCCTGATTGACCGCGAGGTTCGTTTGCCCGGCAGGGAGTTTTATTATTGTAAAAATGGCCGGTGGTCGGCGAACTTGCCTATTTACTATTCAAGCCAAAAGGACTTTGTAGGGTATTTGCTCAAAAAGACTGAATCTTGCCTGCGGCAGGCTGTGAAGTATAAGTATAAGCTTTCGGCTGAGTTTAAGGCCGGTTATGGGTACAATCAAAATCATGCCGCGCTGATTTTGGAGCTGGACAGCGTTATCGGGAATGCTGTGGCGGATTTCCACCGGGAAAAGAACCGGACAGTTGTGTCGGTCGATCATGCAAACCTGGCGCGTATCAGGGCTGAGGCGCAAGGTACGCAGGACAAACTGGTCGTCATCGAAAATGTAGAGTGCAGCTCAGAAATAATAAATAATAATGCAGAATGCAGAGATAACGGTTCGACTCATGCTGGTTTGGAAACTGCGCAGGAGGGTTCTCATGC
>Ga0082212_10002530_pt1 | contig 26598 bp, 26 predicted proteins | sample TergutNt197P3_FD_71548 | JGI IMG/M metagenome (GOLD analysis project Ga0082212, IMG submission 71548) | Neocapritermes taracua P3 segment gut microbial communities from Petit-Saut dam, French Guiana - Nt197 P3 | ecosystem: Host-associated > Arthropoda: Insects > Digestive system > Gut ...
CCCAATGCACCGACATGGTCGCCGTCGGTATGCGTCAGGAGTACTGCAGATACATCGCCGGGGTTGATACCCAACTTTTGCATCTCTTTTTCGACTGTCGCCTGCGTTGTCGCACAGTCAATAACAACATATTGAGCGCCATCCCGTATAAAGAACATATTGCAATATTCATCTGTCAGTACGACGAACACATCATCCACTACTCTTCCTGTCTCCAAAGGAGTAAATGCGGAAGTCAAGGAATTTATTTTCAGAAAAAGCCCGCCATACGTTAAACCCAGTGCGCCAATGATAATACCTATGATTATCAGGATTCTTTTCAATATTTTTTTCATTTCTTCAAATTAATAAATTAGAGCACAAAGATAAGGATTTGTTTCGGCAATCATCAGAAATCATCATACATCAAGAAAAAACAGTATGTTTGCGCCACAAATTTTTATATGATGAATATGGTAAATATCACGGAAAGCAACAGGGCAGCATGGAATGAAGCCTTGACTTATCATCGGAAAGCGAGGAACAATTCTTTGCAAATCGGTTTTGCAAATCCCGAGTACACCACATTGAACCGCGATTGCGACGATGTTTTAATCGCCAAAATCAGGGAAATAAATATTTTGGGCAAAACCATATCCCAAATACCTTGTAACAACGGAAGAGAATTATTGTCGCTAATGCGTTTCGGTGCAAAAGAAGCGGTTGGTTTCGACATTTCGGATGCTGCCATTGAAGAAGCAAAACAACTGGCGGAAATATCAAGGTTAAACGCGAAATTTGAACGGGTAAATATTCTGGAAATTGACCATAAATACAACGAATATTTTGATTTTATTTACATTTCGGAGGGTTCACTGCAATGGTTTCCCGACCTGAATGAGTATTTTTCCGTAGTTTCGCGACTTCTGAAAGAAAACGGGAAAATATTGATTTTTGAAATACATCCGTTTGCTTATCTTTTTGACAATGATGATTATATGGAAAGTCGAGACATCAATAAAACGATTTCATATTTCAGCAAAAATCCGCATCATTACAGGAAAGGCATGGATTATGTTGGAGGAGTTCAATATGAAGCAAAAAAGTGTTACTGGTTTATGCACAAAATGTCCGACATCATCAATGCCGTATTGCAAAATGGGATAAATATTCAGGAATTTCGTGAATACAATCTGGAAATGGCTAACAATGAAACCGTCAAACAATTGGATAAATTTCCGTTGAGTTATATCCTTACCGGGAAAAAACAATCAAATTGCATCATCGTAAAATCTTTGAAAATATGAATATAGAAGAACTGCGAACTCATTGCCTTGCAGTAAAGAATGCAGAAGAATGTACGCCTTTCGGAGAAGACACGCTGGTGTATAAAATCATGGATAAGATGTTTGCATTTTTCCCTCTCAATCCGAAGAATAACGAACATTTTGCCGTTATGAAATGCGACCCCGAAAAAACGGTGGAATTAAGAGAAAAATACGCCGGCATCACGAAAGGATATTATGCCGGAAACACTCTGATGTGGAATTCCGTGTACATTCAAAAAGACGTCCCCGATAAACTGATTGTCGAATTGATTGAACATTCAGCAGAAGAGGTTGTCAAAAAACTTCCGAAAAAGAAACAGGAAGAATACAGAAAGTTGTAACCATTTAAAAAACATCATTTCATCAGCTCTTCCAGTATCTTTTCTAATTCTGCCGGTTTTCCCGTTTCGTCGTGACGAGTCCCTTTGTGAATGATTTTCCCGTCTTTATCCAACAATACAAAATAAGGAACAGAGTTCACCGAATATAGCCCTGCTCCTTTGCTTTGCCAGAACTTCAAATCCGACATCTGCGGCCATACCAGCGCATCGGCATTAATAGCCCTGATCCATTCGGTTTTATCCTTGTCCAATGATATGCCTACCATTTCAAATCCCTTTTCTCTGTATGTGTGGTACAGTTTCACCAACTGTGGATTATCCGCGCGGCATGGCTTACTCCACGACGCCCAGAAATGTATCAGTACATATTTTCCTTTGCCGGCATAGTCAGAAAGTGCTATTTCGTTTCCGTCAGACGCCGGCAGACTTATATCGGCAAACGGTTGGCCGATGCTGATACTGTTGGCTAATGAGGCTTTTTCTTTGATGCTTTGCACCCACGGCGATTTACTGTTCACTAAATCGAACCTGTCAGCGTATATCACTGATTCTTCAGGGTCTAAATAAAATATCAGGTTATTGTTGATCACTAATGCTGTGACTATACTGTTGGAATGCTCCGAAACAAATTGCTTCATGTATGCGACGCGCTGTTGCTGCATGGTGTCCATTCGGGAAACTTTGCCGCTGTATTCCGCCAGCAGATCGGTTTCCTCTGAACCTGTGACCCTTGAATCCTGCATTTTTTTCAGGTTTACGTCTATGTGGATTTCCGTATTTTCTACAATCAACATTAATGGGCCGTTATTCCCGACAAACAACATACAATATTCAGGATATTCCACATTTCCCTTCATCTTGAATTTTCCTTTTTTGACAACGCAACTGTCTATGTTCACAGGATGGCCGGAATCGATGATTATTTTTTTCAGCATCACTTTCATACCATTGGCGCCGGTCAGTTCACCGGTAATTGTGTATTCGGGATTTGAGTTACATGCGTACAGCATTACAACTGCAATAATCATCCAAACAAAACATTTCATCTTTCAAAAGAATTTTAATTAATAATACAAAATTACAATAATTTTGCAAAAGGTATTGAAATTTGAAATTTGTTTTTTGTACTTTTGCAGGTCATTAAATATTGAGCATGAGAATATGTTATATCATAGCCTGTTGGTTGACAGGTTTTGTGATTCCTGACTTGTTTGCACAGAGGATTTCCGTCGATGGATACATCAATACATGGAAAGATTTGGCCATTTCGGAAATGAGGCGAAGCGGGATACCTGCCAGCATCACGCTGGCGCAGGGGATGCTTGAGTCGGCAAATGGAAATAGCCGGTTAGCAGTTGTTGCCAATAACCACTTCGGTATAAAATGTCACGGGTGGGAGGGCGAAGAGATTTTTCACGATGATGACAAAAAAGGCGAGTGTTTTCGTCAGTACGGAGATGCACGGGAGTCGTTCCTGGACCATACCGATTTTCTTATGACCCGCAGTCGTTACGCATTTCTTTTCGGATACAAATCAACTGATTACAAAAATTGGGCGAACGGATTGCGCAAAGCCGGTTATGCTACTGATCCGAAATACGCACAGAAGCTGATTGATCTGATTGAGCGTCATGCGCTGTACCGGTATGACACAGATGTAAAGGTGACGAAAAGAACTGTGCTGCGGCGACCTCCGGTAATGGTCGATTCGGGAAACATTCCCATAATTGAAGCAGACGCCTGGGATGATTTCGTATCTTTCAATATCGAAAGGTATCAGGTGAGGGAAAATAACCGAACAAATTTCGTTTTAGCTAAAGAAGGCGACACCTATACTTCATTGAGCAACGAACTGGACATGATGCCCTGGCAAATGCCCAAATACAATGACGCCAATCTAACGGACGAGCTGCACGAAGGTCAGGTAGTATACGTGCAGCCCAAACGCCGGAAAGCCGGACAGGGTATGGAAACACATAAAGTACTCGAGGGCGAGACAATGCATTTCATCTCACAAAAATATGCCGTCAAATTATCGAGATTATACGTACTCAACCGAATAGATGAAGGAACACAGCTCAAAGCCGGCGACGTGCTGAACCTGCGGAAGAAAAAGAAAAAATAGATGTTTAGAGTTTCGGGGGTTGCGTTTCGGGGTTTATTCTTATTTCTTTCAGTTTGTAGTGTTTACGGACAACAAAACAATGCAGCATTTCATCAGCCATTGGATATTCCGGTTTCTCTTTCAGGCAATTTTGGTGAACTGAGGGCCAACCATTTACATTCAGGTATTGATTTTCGTACACAAAGCGTAACAGGGCACAAGGTTTATACATGCGAACAGGGTTATGTATCACGTATTTCGGTCTCGTCCGGCGGTTATGGAAATGCGCTGTATATCACACATCCCAATGGTTACACCAGCGTTTACGGACATTTAGACGTATTCAGCAACGATATTGCGGCATACGTCAAACAGCAACAATACAGGGAAGAACGTTTTTCGGTGAATCTGTTTCCTGATTCTACGTTATTTAAAGTAAAACGCGGCGATCTGATTGCCTTTTCTGGAAATTCCGGAAGTTCGGGCGGCCCTCACCTTCATTTCGAATTACGCGATACCAAAACCGAAAAACCCGTCAATCCGTTGCGTTTTGGTTTTGGCGTGAAGGACAATATTCCGCCCGTAATGCTGCGATTAGCCGTTTACCCGATAGGAGAAGGAAGTACGGTAAACGGTTCGGCAGACAAACTCATTCTCAACCTCGAAAAGTCGGGAAACAGTTACCGGATAGCCGGAGGCAGGAAATTGAAGATTATCGGAAAAGTTGCTTTCGGAATTGACAGCTATGATCAGATTTCCGGTTCAACCTTTCGTTGCGGGCCATATAGCATCAGGTTATGGGTAGACACTGCCATGATGTTTTCACAAACCATGGATCAGTTTTCGTTCGATGAATCACGATATGTCAACAGCCTGATCGACTACGAATATTACGTCAAAAACCGTATCAGGTTTAATCGCATGTATATAGAACCAAACAATCAATTGAGTGTTTATGACAGGCATACCAACCGTGGCATTGTATCGTTCCCCGATTCTGCGAACCACACAGCATTAGTGATCGTTCGTGATTATCATGGCAACAGTTCGCGGCTTAATTTTGCTTTCGAATATATGCCGGGCAAAGCCTCTGCACCGGTCCGGCTGTTCATTCCCGAAATTCCCGGAATATCCAAAAGTATGTATCAAAGAGAATTTACGCATGTACAGCAGGGTTTGCGTGTTGTGATTCCCGCCGATGCGCTTTACGACGAAATCAGCTTTACCTGTGCCGTTTCCGGACGTCATAAGGGATTATATTCAAAATCATACAGGATTCATCATCCCGGTACGCCGCTACACAAGGCGATAAGCATCGAAATAACAGCCGACAGCCTGCCGGAGCGCTTGCGTGAGAAAGCGCTGATCGTACAGATTGATTCTGCCGGACGACATACTTCTGCCGGTGGCGCTTACCGGGATGGTGTAGTGCGGGGCAGTTCGGGTGTATTTGGAGAGTTTGCCATCGGTGTGGACACCGTTCCTCCGCGTATCACACCCGTCAATATCAGAAACGGCGCCAATATGAAAGGAGCCAAAGATATAAGATTCAAAATTACGGACGACTTTTCGGGTATCAGTTCCTGCAACGGATGGATTGACGGACAGTGGGCACTTTTTGAATACGACGCCAAAAACAACCTTTTGTATTATATTTTCGACTCCGGCCGTCTGATCAAAAACACACAACATACACTTGTGCTGAAAATAACGGATGGCAAGGGAAACACCGCAGAATACAAGGGGATGTTTATCTGGTAAAAAAGCTTTATATATTTCAAAAAAAAATTACATTCAGATGTTGAATCTGCAAAAGAAGTTGCATTTGTGTTGAATCTTCGATTCGATTTTTTTTATTATCTTTGCAGCAAAATTTTTTAGTAGTAATATCATGAAGGTACTATTTGTTACTCAGGAGATTATGCCATACCTTCCTGAATCCGAAATGTCGGCCATTTGCCGGTATTTACCTCAGGGAATACAGGAACAGGGTAGAGAAATCCGCACGTTTATGCCCAGGTTTGGAAGTATCAATGAGCGAAGAAACCAATTGCATGAAGTGATCCGGTTGTCAGGTATGAACTTGATTATCAGCGACACCGATCATCCGTTGATCATCAAGGTAGCTTCCATACAACAGGCAAGAATGCAGGTGTATTTTATTGATAATGAGGATTATTTCAATCGAAAGTCTATATTTGATGATGATGAGGGGAGGTTTTTTTCCGATAACGACGAACGTACCGTATTTTTTGGACGCGGAGTACTCGAAACAGTACGCAAACTCCGCTGGCAGCCCAATGTGGTTCATTGCCACGGATGGTTTACAGGCTTAGTGCCCATGTACGTGAAGAAAGCATTTCGCGAAGATCCTCTTTTTTCGAAAGCAAAGGTGGTGTATTCAATTTACAATGACCGTTTTGAAGGTTCGTTCGACTCCGAATTTAAAAACAAGGCGATAACTGATGGCATTTCCAAAAAAGATATTTCAGTATTGGAAAAACCCGATTATGTAACATTGAACAAACTGGCGATCAATTTTTCGGATGGTTTTGTTATTGCAGGCGATCAAATCCATCCTGAAGTAGCAGAATATCTGAAAGCAAGCAATAAACCTGTTATTTATCATAATACTGAAACTTATATTCAGGATTATGGTGCGTTTTACGATAGTTTATGAATTACATGATTGATGGCGTCCTTGTGCTGTGTTTGGTGTGGGGAGCGTATAAAGGTTTCAGGAAAGGCTTTATTATACAAAGCTTTGTGATATTAGCACTGGTACTTGCCATTTGGGGAGGGTTTGCATTTACCGGAAAGCTTGAACCATTCCTGCAGAAATATTTCCAGATAACGGATGTGTTCTGTCACATTGTTTCCTTCATCATTGTTTTTTTGCTGATTCTAATATTGGTATACACATCCGGTTTCCTGGTTTCGAAAGTAGCCCACGCCGTTACGCTGGGAATGATCAACCGCCTGTCCGGCGCTGCTTTTGGCGTGTTAGCCAATGTGCTTGTCCTGAGTGTTCTAATACTGCTATTCGATCGGGTGAACGAAAAAAAGCATTTCATCAAGCCCGAAACATTAGAAAAAACCTATTTATACCAACCTGTTAAAAACACCGCCCCTGCCATTTTTCCCGAAACGTTTTTCAATAAACTGCTGAATTGATGATAACTATATCCCCGTATAATTAAACGGTGTTATTGATTTTAATTCCTCCTTTACTTCCGGCGATACATTCAGCTGATCAATCAATGCATTCAGTTTATACTTGTCAATATTTTCTTCCGATGTACGGGTCATTTCTTTAAGCAGCTCGTAAGGTTTTGGGAAACCTTCACGGCGCAACACGGTCTGTATTCCTTCGCTCACCACCAACCAGTTGTTTGTCAGGTCAGCATCCAAAGCCGGATAATTTACGATGAGCTTGTCCAAACCCTTGAGCAATGATTGAAAAGCAATGATGGTATGCGACATCGGCACGCCAATATTACGCAACACGGTTGAGTCGGTAAGATCACGCTGCAACCGTGATATGGGCAGTTTTGCAGCCATATACTCAAATAACGAATTGGCTAAGCCGAGATTTCCCTCGGCATTTTCGAAGTCGATGGGATTCACCTTATGTGGCATGGCTGACGATCCGACCTCCGCTTTGACAATTTTCTGTTTGAAATATTCCTGCGAAATATAGGTCCAAATGTCGCGGCACATATCTATCAGGATATTGTTAATGCGTTTCAGGGCGTCGCATTGGGCTGCAAAATTGTCATAATGTTCGATTTGCGTTGTCGTTTGGCTGCGTTTCAATCTCAATGTATTGTCAATAAAGTTATTGGCAAACGCAATCCAGTCAATATTCGGGTAGGCTACGTGGTGTGCATTGAAATTACCTGTAGCCCCACCGAATTTGGCCGAAAACGGGATAAGATTAAATTGCGCAAACTGCAGTTCGAGTCTTTCAACAAATACGGCAAATTCCTTGCCCAAACGGGTAGGCGATGCAGGCTGTCCGTGCGTACGCGCCAGCATCGGAACGGTAGCCCAATCTTTCATAAAGTTACGAAGGCGCAACATCAGGCTATCGAAAAAAGGCGTATAAATCTGTTCGACAGCGTCTCTGTTGGATAATGGGATGGCCGTATTGTTGACATCCTGCGACGTCAGTCCAAAATGAATAAACTCGCTGCATTCCCGGATACCGAGCGCCAGAAATTGTTCTTTCAGGTAATATTCCACAGCCTTCATATCATGATTGATCTCTTCCTCAATTGATTTTATACGTTCAGCAGCGTTCATATTGTAATTTCTGTAAATATCGCGCAGGGCTTCGTAGTTCGACTTGTCAAACGATTGCAGTTGAGGCAGCGGTATCTCGCACAGGGCGATAAAATATTCCACCTCAACCATGATGCGATACCGTATCAGAGCATATTCGGAATAATAATCCGCTAAAAGTTCTGTTTTACTGTGGTAGCGTCCGTCAACAGGCGATATCGCTGAAAGAATGTTCAATTCCATATTCAATATTTTAAAAAACAAAAATAGATGAAATTCTTTGAACTGTTTCTCCGGAAAAGGAAAACAATACGTAACGCATTGACATATTTCATTTTATTACATTGTTTTGCTTTCTGGTGAAATGGCAAAAATAACAAAAAAAACATTCTAAAGCAAGAGTTACCTATTACCTGGGGGCATTTCAAATGGCCGCAGGAAAGATTTCTCACTTCGCTTTGCTCTGTTTGAAATGACGATCGTTGGCAAAGTGTATGAGGAGGATAATTCAGAAATTCTGAGTTTAGACCGACTTAACCCGAAACTCTTTTATTCAATATAAAGGCGAGGTTCTGCCACATACCGTTCTTTTTTCCAGTAACGCAGCAGGAAATCACAATTGGCCCAGACGTAATGGTACCCTCCCTGGCCAACAGCCGGTTCTATTTCTATCATATGGTTATCAATCAGGAAGAAAATAAAGTCTGAACTGACCCGATCGTCCAGGATTAAATTTTCAATACTGATTTCGGAATTTTTGTCAAAATACGGATTACCCCACACCGCGATGCATTGTGCAATGTTGGCATAAAACTCCATTCCGGTACGGGGATTAAAAAATATCACCAGGTTTTCCAAATCCTCATCCACGTTGAAAGTTACATCACTTATTTCAAAAATTTTACGATCCATACTGTCCATTCCGTATTTCAGGTGAAACGTTTCCCAAACGCTGTCAATGAAAACGAATGTTTCACGTTTACTTTCGAGAAACAGAAAACGCTTGTTATAATTAACTTCAAAGAAACATTCTTCCTCACGTTTGATAACACCCAAATGCGATGCTACAGGCTCAAAAAGGCATTTCTCTTTTTCGGTGATTGTTTCATTTTTTAGACTGGTAACAGAGAATACAGGTCCCATCGCATACCATTCGTCGTCCCATTGCACAATGCCCATACGCAAAACAGTTTTGCCGGCCACCAATGAGAAATCCAAATCGGGTTTATTTAATTCCACTAAAACTCCCGAAGCAACATGCTTTATGTGAAGATGCGCTGCAGTAGCTCCTTCATAAAGAAAAAATCCTTCTTTTCGTTTCGAAAGCGACAACAAATTTTTGTAAAGCGGATGTGTTTCGCCTGCCCAATGAGCCAGCATTTCACCTGAACTCTGTGCCAATAGCGGACTAACCCTGTTGAACAACAGGTGCATACGCCTGTCGTCGATGTTCTCTTGCGTACCTTTCCGGTTTTTTACATTCAGTATTTCTTCCTCTATCAGAACTGTTGTATAATACCGATGGAGATAACAGCCAAAAAAGAAGAAATCCAGATGTTCCCTTACCTGATGAATATTAGCATCGGGAGCCAGCGTCAGGGCGGTCTTCAGGTCTTCGTTGACGGGCGCCTGTCTGGACGCTTCAATGAGTATGGTATACACAATCTGTGCAATTTCGTTATTCCCGATCGAAAAAGGATCAATAAAACGACTGTGTATGGACAGGTTGGAACAGAAGTGCCATACCAGAAACTGAATATCCGCAGGGTTGATGTCGTTACGTTTATATCCGGCCATATCATAAAACGGAAGATATTTGCCATAGAGTTTGTGATGTTCATCAATGAATGAAGTCCACATATTTGTCTGGCTGACTGAATCTTCGAGATAGCAGACCAGCATACAGGCCAGGAACTTATAATCGGCGCCGACCAAATGATCATCCACGTCAATGTAAAGCATTTCGTGTTGAAGCTCGTTGCAAAGGTCGATGTAGAAACGGTCAGTAGACACTTCACTGTAATATGGATGGTAGTCCAGCCAATCCTTGAGCGCTATCCGCGAAAAGCGGGGAAATAGATTTTTCATGTAAAATACAATTTAATGCAAAGATAACAGTTTTTTTTGTAATTTTGTCATGACAGGATTCCATCCTGTTTTATAGAATTTATAACGTAAAATCATGTCGGAAAAAATCATAGAGATAAAAGCATTTTCACCTGAAATATACCGGTTGGTTTGTCGGTTGATGCCTCAACTGCTGCCCGAACGGGATGTGCTCTCCGAGAAAGCGTTGCGTGACATACTGGATTCGGAGAACTCACATTTATTTGTGATACACGACGCTGAAGGAACACCGGCAGGTATGCTGTCTGTGGGCTTCTACCGTACTCCTTCAGGATGTAAGGCATGGATCGAGGATGTTGTGGTTGACGCCGCCTACAGAGGTTGCGGTTATGGGAAAAAGATTGTTGAATATGCCATCGGTTTTATACGCGGTTCAGGCGCCGGCAGCATATCGCTGACTACTAATCCTTCCCGGATCGCAGCCAATCAATTGTACCAATTGCTGGGTTTCGAAAAGTATGAAACAAACGTTTATAAAATGTACCTCCGTTAGAATATCATCGCGATCGTCCGGTCGTCGTATTTTCCCGGCGTCCAGAAATCGAGCCATTTAAGCAGGTCTTCGCCGATATCATTTATTTTTCCGGAGAAATTCACCTGCCCGCTGATATCATCCCAGAATCTGTTCCACAATTCAAAACAGGGCATGTCGTTCTGGCAGTCAAATTTCGGATTGCTTACACCATTGGTCATCATAAACAGCGCCGAAAAATCATCGACAATGGTAAAGCGTATTCTTCGTTCTAACTCGGAAGGAAGGAGGATTCCGGGTGTGGTCAGGAAAAGTTTATCCGCCTGATGTTCGCATCCTCCCATCAGGTTAGCATACCAGTTGTCTTTATGATACACGCAAACAGCGCCATCACCTGCTCCAAAAGACCCTATCAGCCAGCCAAACTCGAATTTTTTGCAGATACACATCAGCAAACTGGTTGCATAATCTTCGGGGTGACGTGAAAACTTCGTCGCCTCATCCACAATATCTGCGTAAGCGTCTGTCACCGAAGAAGCAATGATCTCATGAAGCCTTCGCATGATTTCTTTGCGTACATGATCTGATTTTCTCCAGCTGTACCTGATGGTTAATTTTTTCAATTTCCCCGACTGTGCAGTCAATCGTTCAAGACAGGATTCTATGGCAGTGCTGCAGGCGATATCCGAACCTTTGCAGGAATATTTTGATTTTCCTGCACCATCGGCCACAGCAAGTGCATACCAGCGTGTTTTGGGATCATAGCGTATGTAAAAATCATCTTCACGGATTTTACCTTTCTCAATGTTCTTGTGTCCACGTTTACTTGCAGCCGCTATATCTTTTTTCAACCGTTTTTTGCCGTCACTGTTCACTGCAATGGTACACACATCGTCGTCGGGTTTCCAGTACGGATCGCTTTCATCCACATCCTTGATCCTGAAATCATAATCATCTTCCACAATGAGCCGGAGCATGCAGGGAGACATCTCCTCTACTCCCGATTCATTGTATGCACGGACATTGAAATGCAAATCGTATGATCCGCTCTTTTGGGGGACTCCTGAAATTTGGTGTCTGTCCGGAAAGTAATGCAGTCCGATCTCTTCAAGTGTGTGATTTACTGAAGAATTTGGAGGTAGGAAGTCATGTCCGATTAAGGTCATATATGGGCGCCCGGCACATGCTTTGGGCAAACTGCCCGGTAAGTAAACGGATTTTAAATTCCTGTTGATATTTTTATCCTTATTCATTTGTAATAGGATATTATTTTTTGTTTATCTTTGCATCCGGAAAATTTCCCGATGAAATTTTATCATTTTAAATCAAATAACCTGTATGAAATCATCACCTATCACCAAAATTTGTTTATTGGTCAGCACATTGCTTTTTTCCAATTGTTCGGCAAATGGTCCGGCAAAGATAATTATTTTTACCGATTATGGCGAAATAGAATTGCAATTATATGAAAAAACGCCTCAGCATCGTGATAATTTTATCAAACTGGTCAAAGATGGCTTTTATGATGGAACTTTATTCCATCGGGTGATCAAGGAATTCATGATACAGGGGGGCGATCCCAATAGCAGGAATGTCACGCCGGGTACAAGACTGGGCACAGGCGATCCGGGCTATACGATTCCTGCCGAAATTGTCTCCGAATATATTCACAAACGCGGAGCATTGGCAGCTGCCCGTACCAACAATCCCACGAAAGCATCGTCGGGTTCGCAGTTTTATATCGTTCAGGGAAAGGTTTTCACGGATGAAGAATTAGACCAGGTTGATGTACGGATTGGCACACAGAATGCCTATCAGATGCTTGCTCAATACATCAAAGAAGAGGAAGAAGCCATGCAGAAAGCAGGTCAAAGGGTTGATCCCGATTCGGCACAGATGCGGGCAAGCCGGAGAGCCTCCGCATGGTTGCGGGAAAATCCTTACCGCATGACAGAAGAAGTCCGGTATGTATACAAAACTATTGGCGGTACGCCACATCTTGATGGCGAATACACCGTGTTTGGAGAAGTGATCAGGGGTATGGAGGTAATCGACAAAATAGCCGAATTAGAAACTGACGATTTCTACCGTCCGAAAGTAGACGTGAAAATCAAAAGAATGAGGGTAAAGTAATACTGTTACGACCCTTCTGTAAAAGTTCGGAATCATTTTTTGCTAAACAAAAATTACTTCATTTTGTGCTATATTCATAAAATATCTTGTATTTTTGCATCAAAATTATTGGAGTATCAAATATGAGTAAAATATTAGTAACAGGCGGAACCGGGTACATTGGCTCACACACGGCAGTGGAGTTGATCAACGAGGGATTTGAGGTGGTCATTGTTGATAACCTCTCCAATTCAAAATTAGATTCGCTTGATGGCATTGAAAAAATCACGGGCGTACGTCCGGCTTTCGAAAAAATTGACCTTCGCAGCAAAAGTAAAACAGGATTATTATTTAAGAAATACCCCGATATCGAAGCTATTATCCATTTTGCAGCCTACAAGGCAGTGGGCGAATCTGTGTCGCGACCGATGAAATATTACCGGAACAATCTTGTATCGCTGCTCAATCTGTTAGAACTGATGCAACAATATTCGGTACCGGATATCGTGTTTTCGTCATCATGTACTGTATACGGGCAGCCCGAAAAACTTCCCGTTACTGAAGATGCACCCGTTCAGCCGGCAACTTCACCTTACGGTAATACCAAGCAAATTTGTGAAGAAATCCTTCGGGATACCATTGCCGCTTCAGGAAAAATCAAAAGTATTGCATTGCGCTATTTTAATCCTATCGGCGCACATTTGTCGGCATTCATCGGCGAACTGCCGGTAGGCGTACCCAACAATCTGGTACCGTTTATCACGCAGACTGCTATCGGTATCCGTGAGCAACTCTCTGTGTTCGGCGATGATTACAACACGCCCGACGGTTCGTGTATCCGTGATTATATCCATGTGGTAGATCTCGCTAAAGCACACGTAACGGCTGTAAGGCGTTTGCTGGAAAACAGGAACAAAGCAAATTTCGAGATATTCAATCTTGGCACGGGACAAGGCGTTTCGGTACTCGAACTGGTAAATGCGTTTGAACAGGTATCCGGCGTAAAACTCAATTATCAGATTGTTGGCCGTCGCCCCGGCGACGTGGAACAGGTATGGGCCGATACTTCTTATGCCAACAACGAATTAGGATGGAAGTCACAGTCTACACTCGAAGAAACTCTCAAAACAGCATGGGATTGGGAACAGAGTTTGAAGTTTAAAGTTTGAAGTTCAAAGTCTAAAGTCTGAAGTGTGTGGTAAGGGTACTGAAACCTGAAACAAAAAAAGGATGAACAAAAATAATTATTGTGTGATTATGGCAGGCGGCGTGGGTAGCCGTTTCTGGCCGTTGAGCCGGATGAATAACCCCAAACAGTTTCTCGACATTATGGGCGTCGGTAAGACGCTGATACAACAGACATTTGATCGTATCAGCAAGATCGTGCCACGCGAGAACATCGTCATCGTTACCAATGAGATATATAGAGACATCACGATGGAGCAGCTCGAAATAGATGCAAATCAGGTATTGTGCGAGCCGATGCGAAAAAATACAGCCCCCTGTATTGCTTACGCAAATTTCAGGATTTTGAAAGAAAATCCCAATGCCAATATTGTAGTAGCCCCTTCGGATCATTTAGTTACCAATGAAGAGGAATTTCTGCGGGTGGTACGGCAGGCGCTCGACTTCACGGCGTCAAATCCTGCGTTGCTCACTATCGGTATCAAACCCAGCCGGCCCGATACGGGTTATGGGTACATACAGGTGTCGAATGAATTGACCAAACTGAAAATGCCCTGCCCTGAACTGAAAAAAGTAAGAACCTTCACTGAAAAACCGGAATCGAATTTGGCAAAAATTTTCTACGAAAGCGGCGAATTTTTCTGGAACTCAGGTATGTTTTTCTGGTCGTTATCTTCGATCATGCAGGCTTTTGACGTCCACATGCCCAATATCAACAACCTGTTTGAGCAATATTTCGATCAACTGAATACAGCCGGCGAACCGGAAGCAATTGCCAATATTTACGCGCAATGCAAGAATATATCCATTGACTACGCCATCATGGAAAAGGCTGATAATGTATATGTGCTTTGCGCCGATTTCGGATGGTCTGATATCGGTACCTGGGGGTCGCTTTATGCCAACCAGCAGAAAGACAAAAACCAAAACGCAGTGGTGGGCAACAATGTTTTCCTGTACGACGCTAAGGGATGCGAAATCAATATTCTTCCGCAAAAACTGGCTGTGATACAGGGTTTGAAAGATGTGATTGTGGTGCAAACCGATGATGTGCTGCTCATCTGTAAAAAAGAAGATGAACAACAGATCAAGGATTTTGTAAATAATGTGAAATTAGAAAAAGGAGACAAGTATATTTGAAACCGCTTTTTTTCGTTACCGGTTTTTTTCTGTGTAGTCTGGGTATTTCTGCGCAAGAACGGACTACCAGTAAGAAAGTATTGTACTACCAGCATCATGATGATAGAGCAATTCACTTTGGATTTTGTGTGGGGTTGAATGTGATGGATTTTACCATTACTCCTTCGATTGTTCAGACTGATCCGTTTCTGCTGGCTAACGTCACCAATCTGTCCATGGGCTTTCACATACAGGTGGTATCGGCAGCCCGTTTAACAGACAATCTTGAACTGCGTTTCCTTCCCGGAGTAGCGTTTGGTCAACGGGATTTGTCGTTTTACAAAGATGATCAGTTATATGAAAAGCCTCAAAAACTCGAATCAAGTTATATCGAATTGCCGTGGCTAATGAAGTACAAATCGAAACGGGTCAATAACTATCGGGGTTTTATGGTTGGAGGATTGAATCCGCGTTTTGACCTGGCCAAAACTTACCGTGAGGAAGACGGGATATACATGGATTTAAAAATAAACGACCTGTGTTATGAGTTAGGAGGCGGTTTTGATTTTTATTTTCCTTATTTCAAACTTTCCATCGAACTGCGCGGATCATGGGGGATGTTCAACGTGATCAACCGTCGCAGTACGCCCCAGCCGCAGTTCCAGGATGCTATCGAAAAACTTCGTTCATCAGTATATATGATTTCTTTTTATATTGAATAATGAAAATTCTTGTGATTGGCGCCGGAAATATGGGCGCATGGTTTGTCGAATCGCTCTGTCTGGAGCATGATGTAGCGGTTTATGATACCGACAGGCAAAAATTGCGTTATTTTTTCAATACGCATCGTTTTGTGAGTTTTGAGCAGATCGACGCATTTGCTCCCGATCTGGTGATCAATGCCGTAAGCCTGCAACATACCGTGGCGGCATTCAATGATGTTTTGCCGTATCTGCCGGATGACTGTATTATTTCCGACATCACGTCAGTGAAAAATAATCTGCATGAATATTATTTGAGCGCCGGCCGCCGTTTCGTATCGACGCATCCCATGTTTGGTCCTACATTTGCCAGTCTCAAGGAACTGAGTTCGCAAAGCGCTGTCATCATCACCGAAAGTGATCCTGAAGGGAAACGGTTTTTCCGTGATTTCTACAGTTCACTTCATCTTAATATCTATGAATATTCGTTCGAACAGCATGATAAAACAATGGCCTACTCGCTGTCAGTCCCTTTTGCATCCACGATGGTATTTGCCGCCTGCATGAAGCATCAGGAAGCGCCGGGAACAACTTTCAAGAAACATCTGGCCATCGCTGAAGGTCTGTTTACTGAAAACGACTATCTATTGAGCGAAATCCTCCTCAACCGGCATACCCTCCCGCAAATAGAACAAATATACGAAAAATTGTCAACGCTGATGGAAATGATCAGACAAAAGGACACGGAAGCGATCCACAAATTTACAAACGAACTGCGGAAAAATATTTTAATCAGCTAAGAGTCTGGCAACTCCAAATCCATATTTCCCAAAATGATTGCCGTTATACAAAAGATACACCTCATCTCCTACCCTGCATAAGTTAGGATAGCACATCATCTCCGAATCCCATCCTTCACGGGAAACTGTAATTCCTGCCAGATCATCCCGACGTTCCCAGTTCACCAAATCATCCGAACAGGCATAACCTAACCGGTATGATTTTTCCTGATCTGTCCTAAAACCAAAGGTGTGCCGGTAACAGAAATACATGTGGTATTTTTGCCCTATTTTCAACACTGTTGGCAATGCCTGACATTCGTTTTCAAATTTACCCGGAATAATTCGTCGTCCCTCTTTCTTCCAATTAACGCCGTCATCAGATACAGCGTGGCCTATGATATAGGTTCTGTCAGGTTCTGCGCCTTCTTTAACCGTATGCCAGTCCGTACCGTATATGTACCACATATGAAACTGATTATCATATTTTCTGACAAATCCGTCCAGCACCAGAAAAGGTTCGTGCAATGATGATGATAATACGGGGCCGTCGCCGAGGCGAACAAATGTGTCGCCGTTGTCAAAAGATTCTGCGACGCCGATTCCCGTATCGACCGACACGGAAACGCGCCTCGTCCAGCCGCTTAAATATCCCAGCAGCCGGCCGTCGGTTTGCAGCGGACTTAACGGAAAAACGCCATGCTCGTCATAACAGCCCGTTTTTCCTCTTTCGAGGACGGTATGTTGAGAAACGCGCAACATGGCGGAAAAGTCTTTAGAATAATCCGCATACCTGACATAACTGTACATTTTATTCCCCTCTTTTCGCGCGGCGGAAAAATAGATGCGTACATAATCATCAAAGACCGCTGCTTGAGGCGATCTCGCAAAGTCTTCCGCCGAAAAAATCATGCCTGTCTTTTGCCATTTCATCACAATTCGCTTTTTAATTTTGCCAGTCCAAATCCCAATTTTCCTACTTCATTGCCCAGGTACAACATGTAAATATTTCCGTCTAACTCAAACACATTCGGATAAGCCACCATTTCGCTGTCAAAATCATGTTCGTTTTCTGAAATCGTTATCCCTGCCTTTGCATCGTCTCTTTCCCAATGAAAAAGATTTTCCGAATGAGCATAACCTATTTTATAGGTGTTTTCTTTATTTCTCCGAAAATCCAGACTTTTCCGGTAACAAAAAAACATGTGATACCGCCCGTTCTTAAAAATAACGTCGCCGCAGGCCTGCGCCTCGTCCACGCCCAATTTGTCCGCAATAATGTTTTGATGTAATTTTTCCCAAATCATGCCATCCTTTGAAACAGCCATCCTTAACTTGTAACATATTTCAGGACGCCCATCCGTTTCAATCCACTGTGTTCCAGATGAGTAAAACATAATATACTTTCCCTGAAAGAATCTCACTTTCGGAGAACAAACCACAAAAGGCTCGTCAAGCGAGTAGGACAATACAGGCCCGTTTCCCGGTTTCTTAAACGTAAAACCGCCATCGTCGCTGATCGCCAATCCGATTGCCACGTTAAAAGGAACCGATTCGCAACGGGTTACACCGCCATAATACCCGTATATCAGATCATTAACTCTGATAGGACAAAACGGATAAGTTCCAAATTCATCGAAAAAACCTGTGCGACCCAATTCCAAAACAGGTTTTTGAGCTACCCGAATGATGTTTTTCAGGTTTTTTCGTTCCAAATCAACAAAAGCCACCCTGCTTACCGTCTGTCCCTGTTCGTTGGGTTTTTCGCGCGCACAAAAATAAACCCTGACAAAATCGTTGAAAATAAGTGCATTCTGCCCCTGCGCAAAATGCCAGCGCCAATCAGGACGCTCTTTGTCTAAAACCGGATTGAAAACCAATCCTAATTTTTCCCATTGATACATATGATTATTTATAAAATTTTTTCAAAAAAATGCGAACATTCAGTCGCTTTTTGGGGATTTGTAAATTCGTATTTTGCATACAACTGATGAGCAGAAACATTGTCGTCATCCACTTCCAGAATCATTTTTTCCATACCCAGCCGCCTTGAACAATCAATACATAACTCCAATAGCATACCTCCGATATGCAGACCTCTATAGGCGTCATGGACTGCAATTTGAGCTAAAAAAGCCTGTTTTGTCAATATTTCATTACAATAACAGGCGGCAAAAGCTATTATGTTATTTTCCGAGGAAACGATATGAATAACGGCATTGTTAGCCAATTTTTGAGCATAACTGTCCAGATTTCCGATTCTGTCGCTTAACGAACGGGGAAACGAAGTATTGAACAACAACAAAACCTGTTTCACCTTTTTCCATTCAGTAATTTTTTCTACTTTATAATCGTTTCCCATCAATGCAATGTTATTTTTTTTAACATGATACTCACCTCTTCTTTCGAATGAAACATCAACACATCTATTATGGAAAGCCATGGGACAAAATCATGATTAAACTGCTGATATTGAATCGCATCACTTGAAAGGAAATATAAATCAATTCCGGAACTGCGAAACCTTTCTTTCGAATACAGTTCTTTTCCGCCAATCGCATTATAATAAGCATCGGCAGACAGCGCCTTACATATGGCTAAAACTTTATCTTCCGATTTTAATTCATGATCAATGTTCAGGGTAGACGAAACAATCATCTCCGTGTTGATCGCAGCATAATGGTTGATCGCCTGTACGGAATGAAATATAAATTTAAAAAGATTGGTTTCGCCGGTAAAAAGAATTGACTCCAAAAGAAAATTAACTTCTTTAAAATAAGGCGCTTTCGCGTATGACGACTTGATTTGGCCAAGCATTTTGCGGGGATCATATTCGGAGGATAATTCTCTTTCGCAGACCATTTTATAATCAGAGTCTTTTTTTAACGGCAGTGATATTAAAAAATCCCGGCCATTCATCAATATCCTGTTCCTGTTGATCCATCCTTTTTTGGTATATTCAATATTGTCGTAAATAACATATTTATCCACAGCGTTTATCAACTGAAAGTATCCGATATACGGCAGAAAATATGGTTGCATAATACCTAATCTCATATTATTATTTTTATAATAATACGATTGTTTTTGGAAAAAGTTTCAGACAAACCGAAACTACCCTAACATTTTCAGTATCTGTTTGTTGACCGGAATTGGAAACGCTGCCGAAACCAATGGCACATTCCTCAAATTAGAAAGCCATTCGGTCATTTGCGCTTCGTTCAATCCGGCATTGATTTTGAGGATGAAGTCGAAATTTTTGTGTTTTCCCAGCAGGAAACCGTTATCACAACGGTTAGATATAAGCAGCAGACTTTGCCGGTCGTCTTCGTGAACGAAGCATGTAAATTCATTTCCATCGCCTGCTGTTATACTGTCTCCCTGTACGAACGCAAGCCTCAACTGCTCGTTCATGTTCCACGAAAGACGATAATCATTTTCGTGGGAGGAGATACCAATGATGGTAAAAACCACCGGAGTAGCATCCAATAACTTAACAACCTTTCGTTTAGTCATTATTTTTATTATCAGCTTTCACTTTCAATTTATCTTTCATCCGTTCCAGGTAATGCACCAGCGCTTCGGTCGAAAAGTCGTCTGACGAGGATGATATAAATGCCAATGTTTTTTGCGAAGCCATTTGTTCTGCTTCTTTTTTTGATTTTCCTGATCCCTTGGCGATGGGCACATTGGAAATAGCAACCTGCACCGAAAAATGCTGACTGTTTTTCGACTTTTCACGTGATACATCAATGGTGTGAAATTCCACCGGCAACCTGTGTTTTTGCCCCCATTCGATAAGGCGGCTTTTAAAATCGGTTTCGGTTCGTATCAGCTGTTCCATATTGATGTAATTTTTCAGGACATGACCTGTAATGTATTTGTGCGTTTTTTCGTACCCTTTATCCAGGTACATAGCGCCCATTAAGGCTTCTAAAGCCTCGCCGCAAATACGTTTTTTCACTGTTTCGGTACTTGTGGCGTAAGCCACTACTACTTCTACCAAACCCATCTGGCTGGCAATGGAATCAAGATGTGTACGGTTAACAATCCGTGATCGCATCCGGGTTAAGAAACCTTCGCGTTCATTTGGAAACCTGCGAAAAAGAAAATCTGCAACTACAGCATCTATAATCGCATCTCCAAGAAATTCGAGCCGTTCATTGTTTACTACGCTTCCGTCGGGTAAGGTATGCGACGCCGACCGGTGCAAAAAAGCCAACTCGTACAGCCGCATATTACCCGGACTGATTTTGAGCTGTTTTTTCAGTAATGAATAAAACTCCTTATCTTTGGACATAAGGAGTTTTAATGTATCTATCATACAGTTTTGTTGCTTTTATTCTGCTTTTTTAAAAATAACCGAAGTGTTGTGACCGCCAAAACCGAAAGTATTGCTTAACACATAATATAATTTGCGACGTTGCGCTTTGTTGAATGTGAAATTCAATTGGTTGTCCAAATCGGGATCGTCGGTGAAATGATTGATTGTTGGAGGCACGGTTTCATTCACTATTGCCAGTATGGAGGCAATGGCCTCGATAGCTCCGGCAGCGCCCAACAGGTGACCTGTCATCGACTTGGTAGCGCTGATGTTGAGCTTGTAGGCATGTTCGCCAAACAACCGCTGGATAGCTTTCACTTCCGAAGGATCGCCTACCGGAGTTGAAGTGCCGTGTACATTTATATAATCAATATGCTCAGGGGTTAAACCGGCGTCTTCCAGTGCGGCTCTCATGGCACGGAAAGCGCCGTCGCCTTCAGGATGCGAAGCGGTAAGATGATAAGCATCAGCCGACATTCCGCCTCCGACAATTTCTGCGTATATTTTAGCGCCTCTATTTATTGCGTGTTCGTATTCTTCGATGATTAATGCGCCGGCTCCTTCTCCGATCACAAAACCGTCGCGATCCTTGTCGAATGGACGCGAAGCTGTTTTGTGCCGTTCATTGTTGGTCGAAAGAGCCTGCATGGCGTTAAAACCGCCTACGCCTGCTTCGTTGATAGAAGCTTCGGAACCGCCGGCAACGAATACATTGGCTTTTCCCAAACGGATGTAATTGAATGCGTCTATGATTGCGTTGGTCGATGAGGCGCATGCCGACACGGTTGCATAATTGGGGCCTTTCAGTCCGAACTTGATGGAAATCTGCCCTGCGGCGATGTCCAAAATCATTTTCGGGATATAAAAAGGATTAAACCGGGGCGTTCCATCACCTCCAATAAAATTTTTCATCTCTTCGGCGAAAGTAGATATACCGCCGATACCCGACGCCCAAATCACGCCAACCCGCTCCAAATCAGTTTGCTCCAGATTCAATTCTGAATGGTTAATGGCTTCGGAGGCTACCACTAAGGCAAACTGCGTGAACAAATCGTATTTCCTGATCTCTTTTCTTTCGAAAAAGGCCAAAGGATCAAAATTCTTAACTTCGCAGGCAAAACGTGTTTTAAACTTAGACGCATCAAATCGTGTAATCCAGTCGGAACCACTTACGCCATTTACAAGACCATTCCAATATTCTGGAATCGTATTGCCAATGGGGGTAAGCGCTCCGAAACCGGTTACAACAACTCGCTTTAATTGCATAAACTACAATCTAAAACGTTACTACTTTTTTATGTTGTCCTCAACATACTTGATAGCAGCGCCAACTGTGGCAATACTTTCAGCCTGATCATCGGGAATACCGATGTTAAACTCCTTTTCGAATTCCATAATCAGTTCGACTGTGTCAAGGGAGTCGGCGCCCAAATCGTTGGTGAAACTGGCTTCAGGAGTGACTTCGTTCTCATCAACGCCTAATTTATCAACGATGATGGCTTTTACTTTTGATGCAATATCTGACATATTTTTTACGAATTAAATTAATAAATATGGTTTGATTAAAAAAAATGAACCGCAAAGAAAGACATTTTTCTCAAAATATCAAAAAATTATTTGTGTATTTTTAAAAGGTAGATTCAACAACACTTTGTTTTATCCACGGTTAATTTTTTTTTGTGCGTTTAGGCACGCGAAATAAAAAACTTGTAATGCTTTCAAAACCATAATCTCAAATGCACTGAAGGGGCGACAGCAGACGATGTGTCGGCTTACGCCCTTTCAGGGCTTATGTTCACGCATGTTTCCGCCTCATCGGGCGTTGCCCGATGCTCATGCTAAAAGGCTTTCAGCCTTAATTATGGTTACAGTTAAATATTTTTTCATCCCTTAATTTGTTGTAAAAACTTTATCGTGAATGTTTTATTTGTAGTTTTCTTGATTGCCGGTTAATTTACGAGAAAACCCTCTACATTTAATTTCATCGGTAGTTAAACCTTCAAGTTTCGTTCCTGTAAAATCAATTTCAGTTTGAAATGTGGTATCCCAAAAATCAACAACATTAAATATGGTAGAGCGGAAATTGACTTTATCTAATGTGGCTACCCAAAAATTGACATTGCTTAATTCGGCAAAACTCTCAAAATCGACGTCGATTAACGTTGCCCAATTGAAATCGACATAGCTTAATTTGGCAAAACGGAAATCAACATCGCAAAATGTAGCATGATTGAAACGGGCACGGTTTAATTTGGCTCTGAAGAAACTGACTCCATTTAAAAACGTTCCCTTAAGATTTTTTTCACACTCTTTAAAAATCAGCTTGTACTCTTCCTTAAACAATAAATTGATAATGGTTTGTATTTCGTTGGAAGGTTTATCCTTATATTTTTCAGGATAATCCTCTTCACCGGTTTTGGTGCGGACATGCGCGCAAAGAATTTCGCAGGCAGATTCCCTATACTCCTCGAAATCTCTTGCAAGAAAATAAAGATTGTATGCGCCGCCAATACGGGTTGATTCATTGGAATTTCCTAAAAGTTTCACACCCGAAGCAAAACGGTTATCACGCATTTGCTTTTGTTGGATTTTTATTTGCTTATTTTGCTTTTTAATTTGTGTTTTAAATTGTCTCTGCTGTTCGGTCATACGCTGTTGCGTCAGTATGATATTGGTAACAACGCCGATAATACCCCCTAATGCTATCCAAACGGGCATAAAATCTTTCAGCGGTAATCCAAAAGTATATAATTCGTCAATGCACCATATTTTGCCAAGTGGAAGCAAGTAAAACGGATACAAAAAAATAATTCCCAGCAACCACCATTTGCATTTATTCCAAAAATTCGCTATCTTGTTTTTCATATACTCCTGTTTTTAAACCCCTTTCATCGTAAACGATATTCTGCCCCGTGCCTTATCTGTTTCCAGCACTTTTACCTTTACGTGCTGGTTCAGTTTGACCACTTCTGATGGATGCTTCACGAATCGGTCGGCAAGTTGCGATATGTGTACCAGCCCGTCCTGATGGACGCCCACATCCACAAAGCATCCGAAATTGGTAATATTGGTAATAACGCCCGGCAACACCATTCCCGGCTGCAGGTCTTCCACCCGTCGCACGTCGCGTGCAAATTCAAACATCTGTGCCGGTGTTCGGGGATCGAGGCCGGGTTTGGCCAATTCCTTCATGATGTCATTCAGCGTGGGCAATCCCACCCTGTCTGTCGCATAATTTTCCGGTTTGATTTGTCCGCGCAGGTTTTCGTTTTTCAACAGATCGTTTACCGTAGCATTCAGATCGTCGGCCATTCGCTGTACGATATGGTAACTTTCAGGATGCACGGCGCTGTTGTCCAACGGGTTTTCAGCGTCGGAGATACGGAGGAAGCCTGCACACTGCTCAAAGGTTTTTTCGCCCATACGGTGAACTTTTTTCAACGCCCCGCGCGATGTAAAAGGGCCGTTTTCCCTGCGAAAGTCAATGATGTTTTGCGCTAATTGAGGCCCTAACCCTGACACATACACCAATAAATGTTTGCTGGCTGTATTCAGATTGACGCCAACAAGATTCACACAACTTTCGACCACCGTATCGAGGCCTTTTTTGAGTTTGTTCTGGTCAACATCATGCTGATATTGCCCCACGCCGATGGATTTGGGGTCGATTTTCACCAATTCGGCTAACGGATCCATCAGCCGACGCCCGATAGATACCGCGCCGCGTACCGTCACGTCGTATTCGGGAAATTCCTCGCGCGCTACCGCCGATGCCGAATAAATAGACGCGCCGCTTTCATTGACAATAAACATCTGTATTTTGCGATCGAAAGCCATACTCTGAATAAACCGGTCCGTTTCGCGACTTGCCGTTCCGTTGCCGATGGCGATAGCTTCAATCTTATAGGCATTCGTCAGGTACATGATTTTACGTTTGGCGTCAACGATTTCGCTTTGCGGCTTGTGTGGATATATGGTTTCGTTGTGCCGCAGATTTCCCTGCGCATCCAAACATACGATTTTGCAACCGGAGCTGAACCCGGGATCGATGGCCAGTACATTTTTCTGTCCCAGCGGCGAAGCCAGAAGCAACTGCCTGAGGTTGTCGGCAAACACGCGGATTGCCTCCTCATCGGCGCGTTCTTTTGCCGACGCTTCAAATTCGGTTTCAATAGACGGGCGCAACAGCCGCTTGTATCCGTCGTTCATGGCTTCTTCCACCTGCGCGGATGCAGCGTTGTTGCCCTTCACAAAATATTTTTTGATGGTATCCAACGCTTTCTGTTCGTCAGGTTCAACGACGAGGCGCAGAAAAGCCTCGTCCCTTCCGCGAAACATGGCCAGCAGTCGGTGCGACGGACAATGCCGCAACGGTTCCGAAAAGTCAAAATAGTCGCGGTATTTTTCGCCATCCGTTTCCTTGTTTTTTACCACTTTGGAATAAATCACCGCCTCACGGCCAAACAAACGGCGAATGGCGTCGCGTGCTTTGGCGTCCTCATTCACCGTCTCGGCAATAATGTCGCGGGCGCCCTGTAATGCGTCATCCACTGATGGAACCTCGTCGTTCAGATATTTCGCGGCAAGGGCTTCCATATCATGATCGGTTTGCCGCATCAGCTGCAGCGCCAGCGGCTCCAATCCGCGTGTGCGGGCAACGGATGCGCGCGTTTTGCGTTTGGGTTTGTATGGAAGATAAATATCTTCGAGTGCCGACAGGCTTTCGGCAGCTTCAATCTGCTGTCTTAGCTCCGCAGTCAGTTTACCTTGCTCTTCAATCGAATTGATGATGGTTTCGCGGCGTTTGTCCAACTCAAGCAATCGTTCGTAGCGGCTTTTGATGGCGGCCACCTGTACTTCGTCGAGGCTTCCGGTGCGTTCCTTCCGGTAACGGCTGATAAAAGGGATGGTTGCCCCGTCGGAAAGCAACTCCAGCGTGTTGCGCACCTGCTGCTCCTGAAGGGACAACTCTTTGCTGATGATATGAATATGTTGTTCTTTCAATTTTCTTATTTTTTATTTAACATGCAAAATAAAGAATTTTTATTAACCGGTGAAAATAAAATGGCGAAATACTGAAAATCAATTGTACACTTTCGTATTCTGATGTGAACTTTTTTCAAGACCGCATCACGAATCAATCCGCATATCAACCGGATCTCCATTTATTACCGGCTGGCAGAAAATGGACGCGACATAGCAATAAAAATTTAATTCTATCGTTAATTCTAAAAAAGAAATACCATGAAAAAAGTAATTTTAAATTTTTTATTCGCAGTTTTTGCAGTATCGGCTGCAATTACGTCGTGCGATAAGAACGACAATGACCCCGCAACAAGTATTGTCAACAACAAAATCAGCGAAACTGTTTCAGAAGTTGATGCAGATGTTGCAAATGTGAAATTGCTTGTAAACAGCGAAATTAACGTTGATTGGGTTTGGGATGAAGAAGCCGGAAAGATTATTGGCACAACAACTTCTGTCACAGGGGAGGAAATTGCAAGTGGCGCTTTTGTAAACGGCAGGCTTACGATGAATTTGCCCGCAACGGTAGACAGCAGGTTTCTGACGCCAATGTATGACGATATGGAAGTTCCTGCCGGAGTGTCAATGAGTAATTATCATGTCAAGGGAACAGGAGGAGTTTTTCTGGTGGGATATGACAGTGATGGAAATGAAACGGGATTGTTTTTTTACGGAAAACTTGACGAAGCAACCAAACAGATTATAATGGCGGGGCTTG
>Ga0082212_10002531_pt1 | contig 26597 bp, 18 predicted proteins | sample TergutNt197P3_FD_71548 | JGI IMG/M metagenome (GOLD analysis project Ga0082212, IMG submission 71548) | Neocapritermes taracua P3 segment gut microbial communities from Petit-Saut dam, French Guiana - Nt197 P3 | ecosystem: Host-associated > Arthropoda: Insects > Digestive system > Gut ...
AGCCGAAATTGATACCCCTTGCGAAGCCATTGACTTTATGCGCTTTAACGCTTATTTTGCCTCTTTAATTTATGAACAACAACCCGTTTCCGATAATACTACTATTAACAGAATAGAATACAGACCGTTAGAAGGTTTTGTGTATGCCATTACGCCGTTTAACTTTACGGCTATTGCTGCCAACTTAAATATTGCGCCGGTGTTAATGGGCAACGTAACGATTTGGAAACCGGCTACTACTGCCATTCTGTCAAATTATTACCTGATGTTGCTTTTCAAAGAAGCAGGCATTCCGGATGGCGTAATCAATTTCTTACCGGGCAGCGGCGCAACCATCAGTAATGTGGTATTTAACTCGCCCGATTTTGCAGGCGTGCACTTTACCGGCAGCACCGGAACGTTCAACGCATTTTGGAAAACAATTGGCGATAACATTAACAATTACAAGACCTATCCTAAGATTGTGGGCGAAACAGGCGGCAAAGATTTTATCTTCGCGCACCATTCTGCTGATGCCCGCGAATTGGCAGTGGCGTTGCTGCGTGGCGCGTTTGAATATCAAGGACAAAAATGCTCGGCTGCTTCCCGCGCTTATATCCCGAAATCGTTGTGGGATGAAACGTTAGTCCACATTAAAGAGATGATGAAAACGGTGAAAATGGGCTGCGTGCGTGACTTTTCCAACTTTGTAAATGCCGTGATTGACGAAAAATCATTTGACAATATTGCCGGTTATATCGACCGCGCCAAAGGATCTAAAAGTGCAGAAATTGCATTGGGTGGTAAATATGATAAATCGGTGGGCTATTTTGTTGAACCTACAATTATTGTGGCTAAAACCCCTAATTATGAATCTATGGTAGATGAGATTTTCGGACCGGTATTAACGGTGTATGTTTACGATGATAATAAATATGAAGAAACGTTGAAACTGTGCGATGAAACCTCTTCGTATGCCTTAACCGGTTCTATCTTTGGCAGAGATCGTTATGCGGTAAACAACGGAATGAATATACTTCGCTATTCGGCAGGTAATTTTTATATCAACGACAAGTGCACCGGCGCGGTGGTGGGCAATCAACCGTTTGGCGGCGCACGTGCCTCCGGCACCAACGACAAAGCCGGCAGCGAGTTGAATCTGTACCGCTGGATTAGTCCGCGCACCATCAAGGAAACGCTGGTACCGCCGGTAAATTACGGGTACCCGTTCTTAGGGTAACCAAATATACAATTAACGTTTATTTTTCAGTTAATAAATGGGAATAAATCGAATTTGATAGCTTAATAAATCATCTACCAATCCTCCGGAAACAACGAATCAATAAATTCGGTACGGTTGAGTACTTGCAGTTGAACAGTTTTTACCACCGGATTAAAAATGTAATAATTATCTTCGTAATCAAGAACCTCTATTCTAATATAGGTATCTGCAGGAACAAAAAGATAGATTGCTTGGTTAGTATCTGAAAATGATTTTTTAATCACTCCGTTTTGTCCGATAAATTTGATCTCTTTTACCCATTTATTTAATTCAATATTCAAAAGATTATCAATTATATCTATTTTTTTTGGAATGACCAAATTAGCCATGCGCATTTTTTTAATTTCCAAGTTTTCGTTGGGCTGTTTAGCGACCCGAACCCCGTAATGAACCCCTTTTTTAAGTTGCTCAATCACAGGTTTTGAAGATGTTATATCATTATTAATAACTGTAAAACATACGCCCGTTTCGTTCATATTGGTAATGTCGTGCACATCATCGCCGGCTAACAAAACTGCATAATACCCTGACGATAGTGCGCTGTCCCAGTGAGTAATAGAGGTTCTGTAATGATTAAATACTTCTATGGCATCGTAATTATATAAAGATGCAAAATCTTCAGGTTCATAACCACCGGAAAATGCAGGATGAGCAATGACAACAAAATCGGCAGTTTTTTTTAATTGATTTAAAATGTGCTGTTTGTGTTTCAACTTCTGCCAAAAAAAGAGGTCAAACCACTTCACTTTTCGAGCGCCTATACAAAGTTGATGTCTTTTAAAAATATTCACGCCATGCTCATAACATGGAATTGAAACAGAGTCTTTTAAGGTAATTTTATTATAATTAGAAATATTGATGCAGGTATAACCCAAATCGCGATACACTTTATAAATAGTATCCAAATGATTTTTGCGACCATCGGTTAACCACCCCCAACTTTTGCTATGTGCGTGAAAATTGGCGATGTACCATACAGAATCCATATCTTGATACGGATTATAAAAAAACTCCCCCTGAAACGGTTCCCGTTTTTCTTTAGAAAATTCAGGCACAAAGAGATAGGGAATGACCAAAATAGATAACAATAGCAATATAAATCCGCATAGAAAAAGAGCAAACTTTTTCATACGTGATTATATTTTTTTTGCCAACGCTGCCAGATTGACATTTCCTTCGCTCATGGTTCGCAACTGCCCCATTAAGGCATTCACTTTATCGTTTGCATGGGTATCTTTTCTGCAAGGCACAAACTTTTCGCTTAAAAAAGGAATGCGTCCTTCAATCTCTTGCAAATCTATTTTCTTAAATTTCAAAATAGTGAGCATGGAATCAAAGTCCATTTTAGGATGTAAGAACATCTGTTGCAACATTTTGTAAGCGATAGCGAAATCTATTTTTTCGTGTTGCAAAAAAGCGAAGAGGTCGTAAATGCGTTGCGTATGGAATGTGATTTTTTGGTGCTGTCCGTGCAAATGTTTGAGTTTTTGCCCGAAGAAAACGCCTATAAATTTGGGGTTCAATTTTACTTCTTCCACCATTTTTTTAATCAACGGAAAATGATTATGGGTAAAGATGTAGTTGTAACAATCTTGGGGCACGTTCCACTGTACTAATTGTGCGTACCGTTCTGCCACCTCGTCGGGGATATTTTTGCGAAGGTTATCAATAAGTTCCGTTGCAATAGGAATGGGCGAGGAGTCGGTATCGGGATACATTCTGTCTGCGCCGGGCAGTACGCGCTCAAAAATGGTAGTTCCATCTGCAAACGATTTTCGGGTTTCGTTCGGCACGCCTTCAAAAGCCATAAGTGCACGCTCTTCAATGGTTTCTATAGCCGTTTTCACATCGGCTTCGGGCGCCCAGAAAATAATTTGTGCATCATTCTCACCCGCTTGAAACAGTTCTTGAATTTTTTCAAACACATTATTGCTAATCACATCGTTAATATCTTCGTTAGTAGCCATATTGGGTTTTTCTATGCAGGCAATCACTTTCAGGCGGTTGGTAAACTCATCGTAAAACGGTTTTCCGGGTTGTGTAAAATGGGAGAGCAAGCCGCCGAAATTTGGCAAATTCACCGCATACAATTTCTCTTTTCTTTCCATAGCCTCTTGTATGGGCGTATAGTAGAAATGGAAATCTTTGGGGTGCAATTCCAGAATTTGCATCTTCCAGTTTGCTTTTGGAGTACGTTTTTTCAACTCATCGCGAATGGCGAGCAGCGCCCATTGGCGAAATGCTTCAACGTGTGTAAGTTCCGGAATCCATTTGGTATGGGCAACCCCTTTAATTTCCACGCGGGTTCCGCCGGTACAACTCACATTCACATCTTCTCGCCCCGCGCCGATACCGGTACGTACTTTCCCTGTACTGCGGTTCAAAAAGCGGATATAATCGCACGCCTCTTTTACCTCATCCGGGTTTTTCATATCAGGATAAGTAACCGTTTCTATGAGCGGCATTCCCAATCTATCGGTGCGGTAAATCCGTTGATGTCCGATATCTGAAACCTCTCGGCAGGAGTCCTCCTCCACGCTTAATTGGATGAGGCGCACCGTTTTGTTTTTCAGCGGAATTTCGCCGCCAATACCCACAATGGCAGTACGTTGAAAGCCGGTTGGGATAGAGCCGTCTAAATATTGCTTGCGCGTAATATGCACTTCCCCCACGATATTCATTTTGGAAGTTAAAGCAATTTCCAGCGCAATATCTAACGCCTCTCGGTCAATGGGAAAGGGCGGTGTATCGTCCACATCGTATGTGCAAGCGGTGGGATGTGCAATGCGGTAAATAATCTCTTTTCGGGTACGAAACTCCATGAGCGCCGTACCGTCATATTCGCCCAATTCCGAAAGCGTGGGACGCATGTGGCGCACAACCTCAGCATCATATTCGTCAGGTTTTTGATAAATTCCGGCGGGACAACGACAAAACAGTTTTCTTTTGGTTAATAGCTGTTGATGTACTTCCAATCCGGACATAAAACCGATTCTATCATAATCTTTTTGAGTAGATTCATTACGTGCAACATAGCCTATTGCTTTTTTTGTTTCTTCAAAATTCTGTCGAGGGTTTTGTTTCTTCATATAATTTAAGTGCTAAAATGCTAATGGTTAATGCTAAAAAACAATATGCACTAACACAACTAATGCGGTTAGTACATGCGGTTGCGAAAATATAAAATTATAGAATATTTTACACAAAATCATTCATTAAATTCACGAAGAAAGACACAATTAGATCGTAAAATCGCTGCGAGCATTTTTTATTTTAGGTAACATTTTTTTGTATATAGTAAAAATATTATGCGCTATTAGGATATGGAAGGACAATATTATGATAAGTTGAAGGAACCTTTTCCTTAAATCTAATTGACTTAAACGAAGTTTCGTTTGATTGTAACAACGAGAATTTAAACGATTTTTTATTTAATGATAGTTTGAAATATGCTATGGAATTATTAGGAAATAAACATGAAGACTTTTGGAATCTTGTTCCAACCCTGTAAATGCAGCGTGCAAATAATGATGTGGTGCAAATGTTGTGCAAAACCAAAAATAAAAATCGCTAACATTTTAATTTTCAAAATATTAGCGATTTGTTTTGCGGTCCGGACGGGACTCGAACCCGCGACCCCGTGCGTGACAGGCACGTATTCTAACCAAACTGAACTACCGAACCGTTTTTTTGTTTGGGACGGCAAAAATATATTTTTTTTAATACTATCGATTAAAAAAAATAATTTTATAATTTTTATTTTACCGGCACATTCTTCAAAGTTTCAACTAAGAAATCCCAAAATTTGCCTACACTTTCAATATTTACGCGTTCATCGGGCGAGTGCGGGTTTCTAATGGTGGGTCCACAAGAGATCATATCCCAGTGCGGGTATGCCAAGCTAAACAAACCGCATTCCAAACCGGCGTGTATTGCCTTAATTTCGGGCGTTTTGCCATATTTATCTTCATATACTTTGAGCATTGTTTTCAAAATGGGGGATTGCAAATTGGGTTTCCATCCCGGATAACCGCCGGTGAGTTCCAACTTTACTTCCGCCAATTCGGCAATGGCACGCATTTTGTCGGCAAGGGCTTCTTTGGCAGATTCTACGCTGCTGCGCATCAAATTGGCAATAGAAAGCACGCCTTTTTCGGTTTTTACAATGGCTAAGTTGGTAGAGGTTTCCACCAAGCCGGGCATTGAGTCGCTCATGCGCATTACGCCGTTGGGAATTGCAAATACCAAATTCACTGCTTTCCGTTGGCATTCTGTTCCCATCACTTCTTTGGGGGTTTCGATTGGTTTTAATGCAATATTAAAATCGGGCTCCGTACCGGAAAACTCTTTCGCAATGGCATCGGACAAACTTTTTATTAACTTCTCAAATTCGGTAGTTTTATTTTCCGGCACGGCAATTTCTGCAAATGCTTCTCTGGGTATCGCGTTGCGCAAACTTCCGCCGTTAATTTCGGCAATAGAGATTTCAAAATTTTCCATTGTTTTTTTCAGCAGGCGCATCAACACTTTGTTGGCGTTTGCGCGTCCCAGCACGATATCCATGCCGCTGTGTCCGCCTTTCAAACCGGTAACGGCTATTTCGTAGCCTTTCATACCTGCGGGGGTCATTTTAATATTATACTCCATTTCAAAGTTGGCGTCCATTCCGCCGGCGCAACCCACATACAGTTCGCCCTCATCTTCCGAATCCAAATTCATTAAAATATCTCCTTTAATGAAGCCGGGTTTGAGCCCGAAAGCGCCGGTCATTCCGGTTTCTTCATCTACCGTAACCAACACTTCAATGGGTCCGTGTTCAATGGTTTTGTCAAGCAAGATTGCCATTGCGGCGGCGCAACCCATGCCGTTGTCGGCGCCCAAAGTGGTACCGTTGGCACGCACCCAGCCGTCCTCGCAAATACGCGGCTGAATAGGGTCGGTAACGAAATTGTGGGGTGAGTCGCTATTGGCTTGCGGCACCATGTCAATGTGCCCTTGAAGCACCACAGGCATCCGGTTTTCGTAACCGGCGGTGGCGGGTTTACGCAAAATAATATTGCCGGTTTCATCTTGCACATTCTCAATGCCGTTTGTTTTTGCCCACTCTTTGAGCCATGCCAATATTTTGTCTTCGTATTTGGAAGGGTGCGGAATGTCGCAAATGTTGGCAAAGATTTCCCACATTTTTTGTGGATACAATTTTGATAATTCAGTGTTCATAATGTTGATTTTATGGATTAATTAATAATTGAAACGTTAAACGATAATAGAAGTTGCAAATATTCATTTTTTTTTTGAATTTTGCACCGTAATTAAAATTCATACAAAAATTGAAAACCTCTCTTTTCTCTTTCATTTTGGCAATTAGTTGTACGCTTCTGGGGTGCGTTCACAAAAAAGAAGATTGTAATACGGTAAAAAACGTCATCATTCTAATTCCTGACGGAACAAGCACAGGATTGGTATCACTATCTCGCTGGTATAATGATAATGAGCCGCTTGCCATTGATCCCCATATTTGCGGATGGGTTAGAACTCATAATGCCGATGGAAAAATACCCGACTCTGCGCCTGCTTCCACCGCGTACGCTACCGGCGTAAAAACAAAGGCACCCTACATCGGATTGAATGGCGCCGCCGAGCCTCGCGCTTCCGTATTGGAACTTGCAAAGCAAAAAGGACTGGCTACGGGAATTGTGGCTACCTGCGAATTTCCACACGCCACACCGGCAGATTTTGTTTGCCATTTTAACAATAGAGACAGCAAAGAAAGGTATAAAAATCTATCTAAACAGTTTATTAACAATTCCCCGAACCTTGTTTTTGCCGGCGGAAAAAAATATCTCGATGAAAATGATTATCATCATCTTCTTGATGCAAACACCATAAAACTGATTACCACTAAAAAATCGTTTGAACGACAACACTATCTTTCAGACACTTGCATTTGGGCGCTTTTTCCTGATTGGCAAGATTCAACCCGATATATGTCTTATGAATGTGACAGAAACAGGACAACTGTTCCCAGCCTTTCGAAAATGACAGAAAAAGCAATCCAACTGTTACGCCAAAATAAAAACGGCTTTTTTTTGATGGTAGAAGGAAGTCAGATAGATTGGGCAGCCCACGATAATGACCCTTATGCCGCTGTAAATGATTTTCTTGCATTTGACAAGGCGGTGGCTGTTGCTCTAAAATTTGCTCAGGAAAATAAAAATACGGTGGTCATTGTTTGCCCCGACCACGGCACCGGCGGCATCACTATTGGAAACTATGAGCCGGAAACAAAAAATCAAATCAGGTACGATAAAGTTGATATTCAAGAAAATGTGATTAAACCTATGAAACAAATAAAATGGTCGGGGAGAAAATTAGCCGAAATGATGTTGCAAAATTCGGCATATATATCCAAAGATTCATTGAAAAAATATTACAATACCGAGCCTGCGGAAGATTTTTTGAATACCCTGAAACTGGCGGCTGCCAAAAAAAATAGAGATACGATACCCTATTTGTTGGGCAGAAATTTCAGCCGAAATAACTATATCGGATGGACCTCCACAGGGCATACCGCCGAAGATGTTTTTTTGGCAATTTATGCTCCCAAACACATTCATAAACTCACGGGGGTTGTAGATAACTACGAGATAGGGAGATATATCGGGGAGATTCTTGCATTAGATGATTTTGATGCAACCACCGAAGAATGGTTTGTGAATCATTTGGAATTTTTTAAAAATGATGAAATTGTATCTTTACATGCCGATTCGTTGGTGGTTAACAAAAATGGAAAAAATTTTACTTTTGAGGCAAATTCAAAAGTTATGAAAATAAATGGAGAACCGAAAAAAATGCCCTCATTGGCGGTTCGGATTGACAGCGTTTATTATTTACCGAAATCATGGCTTCCAAATATTTTTGACGTACAATAAGTTTATCCATATTTTTGAATTATTTTGTTTATAAACTAAATTTTTTGCAAAAAAATAAAAAGTTTTTGATATATACAAAATAATAAATAGGCTTCTGAGAAGGAGTGCAGTAGCAGTTTTAAATTTTCAGGAGAATAAAGTCCACATAATTTTCCGGTGTAATAATATGCGTTTCGGAATAGGGATAAGCATTGGTAAAAGTTTTGGTAATTTTTGCTTTTGTATGAATATTCCACTTCAATTCAAAGGCTTGTAATTTACCGTCTTCTTCTTCTATGTAGTCAATTTCTTGCTGCTCTTTGGTACGCCAAAAATAGCATCCACGCCAATGTTCGTTATTTTTTAAAGATTTTATGCGTTCGGATATCAGAAAATTTTCCCATAATGCACCCACATCAGATCTCGTTTCTACAGGCGATAAATTATCAATCAGAGCATTACGAATACCATTGTCGTAAAAATAGATTTTACGCGATTTCGACAATTCACTTCTCAAATTGCGAGAGAAACTGCCCAAACGGAAGATAACAAACGACTGCTCCAACAAGGTAATATATTTTTCAACCGTTGCAACATTCAATCCTACAATTTTACTAATTTCATTGTAAGACACCTGATTTCCTATCTGAAACGCCAACGCTTGCAGCAGTTTTACAATCTTATCGGTTTTTTTTACCTCTTCTAATAAAAGCATATCCTTATAAAGGAAATTTTGAACTAAATTGTTTAGAATCTTTTTGTTATCCTCAGGTTGCATTACTACATTGGGATAATATCCATAAATTAAACGATAAGGCAAAGAGCGTTTTTCTTCTCGTAATGTATGAAAATCAGCCATTTCAGAAAAAGAGAGCGGAAACAGTTGGTATTCGAAAGTTCTACCCATTAACGATTCATTTAAACGATTGGAGAGTTCAAAAGCGGAACTGCCGGTTAGCAGAAGTTGAATATTTTTCAAATGATCGGTAATTAATTTCAACCCCAATCCTACATTGGGCAAGCGTTGCGCTTCGTCAATAATCAGATATTTTGCTCCTGCAAATTCAACTTTGAAGCGTGTAATAGTAGGGTTCTCAAACAAACGTTGTGTCTCTAATTCATCTCCCGTAAGCCATAGTGTATGTTCCCATCCTTCAGACAAATTTTGTAATAAGGTTGTTTTTCCCACTTGACGTGCACCCAACAAAATCAAAGCCTTATCTTTATGTAAGTCATTTTTTAAAACCTCCGATAAATCTCTTTTTACCATAAAAAATTTTTCTGCAAAAATATATTTTTTCTATTCCAATAGAAAAAAGAAGTAACTATTTTCTATTTCAATAGAAAATTGGATTTGTAATTAAAGTTGTTTTAGCCCTATCTCAACTCAAACAAAAAAAATAGTACTTCAAACAAAACTTAACCCAAAAATTGATACCTCTTTTTTTGAATAAAAACAATATTTTTGTCGGCTGCTTTTTTTTAGCATATACATTTATTATATTGTACTTTAAAAACAACTTATGAATCCTAAAATAGAAGAGATTAAACAACAATTAGACCAATTTCGCGTAGAAGTTGGCGAACACTTAGAGAATTTTCGTTTGCAGTTTCTTAGCAAAAAGAGCGAATTGCAACAGTTGCTCGGTGAAATTAAAAATGTGGCACCTGAAATGCGCAAAGATTTCGGGCAAAAAGTAAACGATTTGAAACAATATGCTCAGCAATTATTCGATGAGCATAAAAGCAGAATGGAGAACAATGCTTCTGTTCCTGTTTCGGAAATTGATGTTACGCGCCCGTCATCGCTATATACGATAGGCGCGCTGCACCCCATTTCTATCGTGATGAATCAAGTGTGTGAAATATTTGAAAAAATAGGTTTCGCAGCCGTTTCCGGTCCTGATATTGAAGACGACTGGCACGTTTTTTCGGCGTTAAATTTTCCGCAAGACCATCCGGCACGCGATATGCAGGATACTTTTTTTGTGAATGTAAACCCTGAGTTTTTGCTACGCACGCACACCTCTTCGTTGCAAGTGCGCACGATGGAGAGTTGTCCACCGCCCATTCGCGTTATTTGTCCGGGCAGAGTGTATCGCAACGAAACCATTACCGCGCGTTCGCATTGCATTTTTCATCAAGTAGAGGGACTTTATATTGCACAGGAGGTCTCTTTTGCCGATATGAAACAGGTGTTACTGTTTTTTGCCCAAGAGATGTTTGGCGAAGACACGAAGATTCGCCTGCGCCCCTCCTATTTTCCTTTTACGGAGCCCTCTGCCGAAATGGATATCGAGTGCAAAATTTGCGGCGGCAAAGGCTGCAACGTGTGCAAACATTCCGGCTGGGTAGAGATTCTCGGCTGCGGGATGGTGGATCCCAACGTACTGGAAAACTGCGGTATAGATTCAAAAAAATACAGCGGCTACGCCTTCGGTTTGGGCATTGAGCGTATGGCAATGCTCAAATTTAAAATCAACGACATCCGCCTCTTCTTTGAAAATGATGTGAGGTTTTTATCGCAGTTTGCGGGGAATTGAAGAATTAGGAATTAAGAGATTATTAACTGATAAATAAATTCTGAGTTATCTTATGGAATTGACAGAAATAATTATAAAAGCGTTTTATAATGTGTATAATGAATTAGGCTTTGGCTTTTTAGAAAATGTTTATCAAAATGCCTTATACTTTGAATTGATAAACAAGCAATTGAAAGTAGAAACACAAAAACCGATTAAAGTTTATTATCAAAATCAACTTGTTGGTAATTACAAAGCCGATTTAATGGTAAACGATACTATAATTTTGGAGTTGAAAGCGGTTGAATTTTTAGTTGAGGAACACGAACATCAATTATTAAATTATTTGAAAGCAACGAATATAGAGATAGGATTATTATTAAATTTTGGTAAAAAGCCGGAAATACGAAGAAAAATTTTCACTAACGACCGCAAAAAAATCTGTGAAAATCTTGTTTTATCTGTGTCATCTGTGTGCTGAAAAAAAACTTTAAAACCTACCCCTATGCCCCCCTCCACCATTAACAAAACCCGTATCGCCAAAAACACTGCGCTCCTCTATTTCAGGATGTTGCTCATTATGCTAATTGGGCTTTATACTACGCGCGTGGTATTGCAAGTGTTAGGAGCGTCAGATCTTGGTACCTATACCGCCATTGCCGGAATTGTTGCCATGCTCGGCTTTTTGAACAGCACGATGGCAACCGCCTCGCAACGCTTCTTTGCCATAGAACTCGGTGTGGAAAATCATACCAAATTGAAACAGGTTTTTATTACCAATGTGCTGATTTTTACCGGACTTGCCCTGCTCATTTTCGTACTGGCTGAAACCGTTGGGTTGTGGTACTTTTATCACAAAATTGTAATTCCTCCCGACAGACAGGAAGCGGCGGCGTGGGTATATCAGTTTACCATTTTTACGGCAATGGCGAGTATCATCACCACACCTTTTTTGGCAATTATTACTGCACGCGAAAAAATGAACGTGTACGCCTACCTCAGTATCTTAGAGGTGGTTTTTAAATTGGCAATCGTATTTGTGCTTCTCTATTTTTCTATTGATAAATTAAAACTGTACGCTGTACTTATTTGCGCCGTACAGGTTTTAATATCTGCTACTTACATTACATATTCTACCGCAAAATTTCCGGAATGTCGCATTAAATTTTACTGGAACAAGGCGATGTTTAAGGAGGTGTTTGGCTTTGCGGGCTGGACGGTAATGGGCGCTTTCGCAATGACCGTGAGAAGTCAGGGTATCATTTTGTTACTCAACAGATTTTTTGGCGTATTTGTAAATGCCGCGCAAAGCATTGCTTACCAAGTTTACAATGCGCTGATTCGGTTTACGGACAGTTTTTTTACCGCAGTACGACCTCAAATCATCAAATCATATTCTACTGATAATGAAGATAAATCGGGCGAAATGATGAAATTGGTGTTTCAAAGTTCCAAATTTTGTTTCTATTTAATATTGGTGCTGTCCATTCCTATTCTCATTGAAACGCACACTGTTTTAGATATATGGCTTAGAGGAAAAGAGGAGGTGCCTGAGTTTGCGGTGGTTTTTACCCGATTAATGCTCATCAATGCCATCATCGAATCGTTGGCGTATCCGTTCATTACCTCCATTCAGGCAACCGGCAAAATAAAATGGTATCAAATTGTTACGAGTTCTATTATTTTGATGATCATCCCCGTTGCGTATCTGTTCTTTAAGTTAGGAGGTACACCGCAAACCATTATGTATGTAATGATTACCATTACCATTATTGCCCATTTCAGCCGCATCTATTTTATGAATCATTTATTAAAAATGAAGATTTTAAATTATGTCAAACAAGTTATTTTACCCATTTCGGCGGTAACCGTTTTGGCATTTGTGTTGCCGTTGCTTTATACTCGTTGCTTTGACCCCTCGTTTTGGAGAATTGTGGGTGTATGCGGCGTTACGGTAGCTTCCTCAGCAATTATTGTCTTTTTTATCGGATTAACTAAGAGTGAAAGAAACGAGTTAACAAAGTTTGTATTGTCAAAAATTAGACGAAAGAAGGAATAAATTTTTTCGCACATTATTTAAAAACTCATTTTTAACCAAGAAAAAAGCAATTCCAAAACCTCCGGCGCAATGGTTTCTTCAATCCATCCATATTCCGACACCGTACATTGGTTGCATTTTTGAAGTAAGTGATTGACACCTTCAATAATTACCACTTTTGAATAAGGCTCGTTGTGGGATTTTTGCAAACATTTGCGTATTAAATCGGCATTTTCTATAGCAGAAACTTGTATGTCTTTTTCTCCAAAAACTGCCAGCACAGGGCATTTCACTTTGTTAATATACGTTTCGGGTTGCAAGGCAACAAAATGTTTCATATAGGGTGAAGTATGCGCAATGACAAATTTTGCTTTTGTAATGCTATTCCATGACAACATCTCTTTTTCTTGCTCACTTAAATTTGACACATAACTGTCTAATTCTTTGGTTAATTTGTTTGCAAATTCTTTTTCGTTACCATGTTTAATAATTACATCATACATAAAAGTTCGAAACCGATTATCGACAGCAATACTATCTTCACTAACACCTTCGGAATGAAGAATTAACTTGCACTGTGTCAGTAATAATTCGCGACCATTTTGCACCATTCCTGCCAACGAAACAATAAAGGCTATTTTTTTGTCTTTTGCGGCAAGCATCGGTGCAATAACACCGCCTTCGCTATGCCCGATAATGCCGATGTTGTTCTTATCTATACGTTTATCTTTACGCAAAAACTCAATCGCGGCGTAAGCATCATCACAAAAATCATCAATGGTTGCCTTTGCATGCTCGCCTTCCGATTTTTTTATGCCGCGTTTGTCGTAACGTAACACGGCATAACCTTGTCGGGAGAGCGAATCTGCCAGAATCCACAACAGTTTGTGCTCAAAAATAGTTTCATCTCTATCGTGCGGACCTGATCCGGGCAGCAAAACAATGGCTTTCAAATTTTCCCCTTTTTCCGGAAGGGTAAGTGTGCCGCTAAGCGCAATTTTTGCTTTTTTATTTTGAAATGAGACCTCCTCAATTTTGTAAGGAAAAGGCGCTTGAGGTGTTTGCGGACGCAAAATTACAGGCAAAGCGGAAATAGGTTTGAACATCAAAGGAAATTCTGCTCCCCTCTGTTTCAAAATGCCACTAATTCTTTGGTTCAAAGAATCGTATTGTAATGAAAAATCTATCATTGCCCTTTTTTCTTTTGCAAAAATAGAATCTCCATTCCGAACCCAGCCCTTTAACGGAACCGCTTGTTTGGTTTGGTCAATACTGTATAAATCCAACGCAACAACCGTATCCTTTTCATAAAAATGTAACACTAATCGCATAGACACCGCTCCAACAGGTACTGTATCAATCCAATAACCAGACAAACCACTTTGTGCATTTGACAAAAGAACAACAAATGCAAATACTATTGTAAAACTAAATTTCTTCATATATACTCTTGCTGATTTTTAATATAATTCACCATTCATCATCTCACCACCCGCTTCTTATAAATCTCCACCACATTCTCTAACAGCGAAGCGATGGTCATTGGACCAACGCCGCCGGGCACGGGCGTAATGGCGGCTGCTTTCTTTTCAATGTTGGTTACATCAATACTGTTGTAGATATCGCCTACCAATTTGCCGTCCACGCTGTTAATGCCCACATCTACCACCACGGCGCCCTCTTTCAGCATCTCCGCATTCACCAAATTCGGATGTCCGATAGCGATAATCAAAATCTCACCTTGTCGGGTTAAATACGCCAAATCTCTTGTTTTAGAATGACAAACGGTAACGGAGGCGTTTTCGCGAAGCATCAGTTGCGCCATCGGTTTGCCCACCAAATTGCTTCTTCCGATTACCACACAGTGTTTGCCCGTAATCGCAACATCTTCCGCTTTTAACAACGACAAAATACCTTTTGGGGTACACGGAATAATCCCTTCGTTGGGTCTGTTCAGTAGCCCTACATTCATCGGGTGCAGCCCGTCCACATCTTTCTTATAATCAATAGCATCTAAGATTACATTTTGGTCAATATGTTTGGGCAACGGCAGTTGCACCAAAATAGCGTCCGTTTCGGGGTCGTTGTTAAGCGTTTTTATCAAGGCAAGCAATTCATCTTGCGAAGTAGAAAACGGAAGAATGTTCAAATCGCACAAAATACCGATTTCGTTGCACGATTTTTTTTTGCTTTTCACATAAGAGGCACTCGCGGGGTCATCGCCCACCAAAACAATGCAAAGTTTGGGCGCCCGCTCGTGTTTCTTTACTAAATACTCTATTTCAATGGCTAACACCGATTTTATTTTTTTCGCTAACGCGGAGCCGTTTAAAATTTTCATAAAAACTTTATTAAAATGAGCGGCAAAGGTAAGGTTTTTTAGTTAAAAAAATTGTTTTTGTTGAAAGTGTTTTTTAAAATCAACTCTCATTTTGAAAAAAAATGGCAAGAATGAGACAAAAAAGGTTACAATATAAATAATCTATTTTTTTATTTTTGCCCCCGAAAAAAATTACGAATTAAAAATTACGAATTAAAAGAACTTTGAACCACTACCACTGTTTGGCGGAATTTGCAATTCCGCCAAGCCAAGCCAACCCAAACCAAAAACCTTTTTTTATGAAAAAAAACCTCCTCTTTTTTGCTTTTTTTGTTTTAACAACTTTTAACCTTTTCTCTCAAACCGGAATGGAAACCCCTGTGAAATGGGATTTCAAAACAGAAAAAGTTAACGATTCTGTGGCTGAATTGCAATTTATCGCCGTTATTAAAGACCAATGGCACCTCTACTCGCAATATCACGACAATGGAATTGAATTGCCTCTACAATTTGAATTTAAAACATCTCCGAATTATAAAAGAATAGGTAAAGTTTGGGAACCTAAAGCCAAACTGCATTATGACCCTATTCTTGGAGATACTTCACTCATTTTTGAGAAAAAAGTTACTTTCAAACAAAAGATACAAGTACTTAATAATATGCCTTTTGATATTAAAGGTGAACTGTCCGGACAAGCCTGCATTGAGGGGCGTTGCGTAGCGATTGACCAAAATTTTGCATTTTCCGTTTCCGGCTTTGAAACGTTGGTTATGGCTAATATTCAGGATGATAATGATGATAAAACCTCCGTAAGCGCCGGTTCTCCCGAAATTAGTTCCGGCAGTAACGATTTGACAGATGGAGACGAGATACAACTTCGGCTCAACGCAGAAACGCACGATTCCGAACATTCTATGATCAGATTCTTTTTGTTGGCAATGCTGGGTGGTTTGGCGGGTTTGTTAATGCCCTGCGTCTTCCCTATGATTCCAATGACCATCTCTTTCTTCCTGAAAATGGAAAAACGTGCCAAAGGGTACGCCCTCTTTTTCGGATTGTCTATTGTAATCATTTTCTTACTCTTAGGTATTTTATTATCGGTAATTTTCGGGGCAGATTTTGCCAATATTATCAGCACCCACTGGATTCCCAATATTTTGTTTGCCGCTATTTTTGTGGTTTTCGCCATCTCGCTGTTCGGCTATTTTGAAATTGCGTTGCCCAGCAGTTGGATCAACAAATCGGCGAAAATGGAGAGTACCGGCGGACTTATCGGCGTGTTCTTCATGGCATTAACCTTAGTGTTAGTATCCTTTTCGTGCACGTTGCCCATTGCCGGCGCGGTGGCGCTCAACTCGGCAGATGGCTCTTTTTTAAAACCCATTATCGGCATGTTGGGCTTTTCGCTCGGTATTGCCGTGCCGTTCACGCTGTTTGCTTTCTTCCCCGGAATGTTAAAAACCATGCCCAAATCGGGCGGCTGGATGAACACGATGAAAGTGATGCTGGCATTTGTGGAGTTGGCGTTTGCGTTAAAATTTCTTAACGTGCCCGACCAAACTTACGGTTGGCGCATCTTAGATCGCGAAATCTATTTAGCCTTCTGGATTGTAATTTTTACTATGATGGGCTTTTACCTCATCGGCAAAATCCGTTTCCCGCACGATGACGAGATGCCCGTACAGAAAAGTTGGTTCCGCTATATTTTAGCCATTTTCACGTTTTCGTTTGTGGTATATCTCATCCCCGGAATGTTCGGCGCTCCGCTCAAAGCCATCTCCGGTTGGCTGCCCCCAATGCCCACCCAAGACTTCGATATCAGCAAAATTGTACGCGAAGAAACCGCCTCTTTTACAGTTGCTTCTACAAATAATGAAGAATGGGAAACGCCGCGTTATACCGACAAACTCCATTTTCCACACGGAATTTTCGGATACTTTGATTTAGACCAAGCGTTGCGTGTGGCTAACAAAGTTAACCGCCCTGTGCTTATTGATTTTACCGGACACGGCTGCGTAAATTGCCGCAACGTGGAGACCGCCGTTTGGGAAGACTCGCGTGTGCGTGCCAAGTTCGCCCAAGAGTTTGTGGTGGTTGCCCAATATGTAGATGATAAAGTGGTTAAACTGCACCCCGAAGACCAAATTTTAGACCACAACGGCGAGCCCATTACGATGCTCGGCAAAAAAGCAATGTTTTACGAACAAAACCGCTACAAAGAAAATTCCCAACCCTGCTATTTTATTGTAGATGTGGACGGAACAGTTTTAACCGGACCGATTTACTACGAATTAAATGTGGAAAACTATTTGAAGTTTTTAGATGAAGGGGTGAGATTGTTTAAAGAAAAACAGGGATTGTAACATTCAATATTTAATCTCCAACCATCTCGACAAAAAAACATCATATACTTGATATACAGTATTATCTTTGGATACACTTTCAAGAATTAGTTCTTTATCAATTAACGACTTGAGTATTCTCTTTGCATTGGCAGGTGTTCCAATATTATGTTGGGAAATAAATTTTTGGGCTGTAATTTGCGACACTTCACCTTCTTTTGCAATCGCAATCATAAAATTCCACTGGGCAGGAGTAAGCAGTTGTCTATATTGAAAAAAGAATGATTCATTTTCTTTTAGAATACCATCCATGGCGCTTTTAATAACTTCAATATCAATATTATTTATTTTCATTGAAAAAATATAATTACATAAATTTTGCGTATAAAATGTGTGCGATTTTGTCCAGTTTAAAATTGCAGACAAAGCATCATCATGAATATGTTTTTTATTTGCTTCAAAATGATTTTTAATAAACATCTCATATTCAACGCTATCTATTTTATCTAAATAAAGTAAACGGGTACTGGCAAAAAACGGACGTTTGGCATGCGTAAACATTTCTGTCATCATTGACTTATTGCTACCACAAAAAATAAACTGAACGTTTTTTAATTGTTGAATGTAAGTTCTTAATATTGCCTCCACATTTTTTTCCGGGTATTCGCTAATTTGTTGAAACTCATCAATAGCAATTACAATCGGTGTATTTTGTTCTTCCAAAAAAGTGAAAAGCCCCTGCAAAGTATAAATCACATCTTGCGGCGACTGGTACTCGATTTGAATTTGAGGCACACTCGTAAAAGGGTTAAAACTAATGAGCGGGCGTAGTCCTTTTAAAAATTTCATAAACTCTTTGCCAATTTTGCTTTTCTCAGGAAACTTAAGTAGAATCGCTTCTGCCAGCAATTTAATAAAGTCATTGAGCGATCGAGAAGAATAAATATCCACATAAATGGATTGAATTTCGGTGGGCAAATCGTCAAAATATCGAAGAATTAGCCCTGATTTTCCCATTTTTCGAGGAGAGATCAGGGTAGTATTGCCTCCATTTTGAACATTTCTATGTAACACTTCCAACTCCTTTTTTCTGTCACAAAAATACTCTTTTGAAATATAACCTTTTATTATAAAAGGATTTATAATATTTTTCATAATTTATTATTAGGTTGCAAAGATATAATAATTATTGAATTTCACTATCTGTTTTAGATACTCTGTTTTAGATAATGAAATATATCATACAATATTTCCCCAAACCCACGTTTTATATTACATCAATCAAATTTTATGTACAAACACTTTCTCCTCATTTTTTGTTTGTTCCCTTATTGTTTGTTGGCGCAACAAAAACATACCCTCAGCGGCTATGTTTACGAAAAAGGAAGTATGGAGAGTTTATTTGGGGCGTTTGTGCTGAGGGATTATGGGTTTGAGCTTGAGGAGTAAGTTAGCAATTATTCAATATGTTTTCGAGGTTACCCACATAATAAAATGGTAAATTAATAAGTTTGAAACTTTTACCTTGTGGAGTTGTTACTTCGTCTATCGAAAATGGTTGCGACCAAACTCTTACGGCGATGTTGTGTGGCGTTTCGTCCATAAACAAATGTAGGGAACGGAGTTTGGCATTATGTCCCGATTTTACTTCTATTGGGATAACTTTATTATCGAATTGCAACACAAAATCAACTTCTGCTTCGGAATCTTTTTTATTGCGTACCCAAAAATTTCGCACATTGGAAACGCGACTGTCTAAAGCCAACAATTCCTGTGCTACAATTTGTTCAGCTATTTTACCTCGCCATACATCTAATATATCCATTGCTCCAAATACTTCTTTTTGCACATTGGCAGCATAATTTACCAAGCCACAATCAAGCCACAACAATTTTGGCGAGCGTCTTAAGTCTTTTGTTATGGGCACCAGCGTATCGGTTGTTGGGTGGCATAGTTCCAAAACAAAGGTTTTTTCCAATGTACGAAATGCTTCGCCCATTTCACGCGATTTATACGAAGAACCGGCGAAACCGGTTAGTGTTATGCGTTCTGCGGCAAATTTCCAGCCTGACTGCAATATGTAACGAATGGTTTGACTCATCGTTTCATTTCTAGCGTATTTTTCAATATCATCACGATAACTTGTTAATAGACTTTCATAAATATTATTCAATCCAATAAAATTCTTATTTTCGGCATAATCGGCAACAACTTCGGGCATTCCGCCAATGAGCGTAAATTTATTAAACAAATTCATTGTTTTGCTGTGTAATGCTGCCGGTATTTTGCATTCGAGCAATGCTTTTTCAAGTTGCATTTCGTCGAGAGCCCGCAGAAATTCGTTGAAAACGCAAGGGCGAACAGCCAAATATTCCACACGCCCAACAGGAAATGAAATTTTTTTGTTTAACATCGTTTCTAATAGCGAACCTGCTGCAACCACATATAAATCAGTTTTTTTTGCCTCATAAAAGTAGCGAAGTTTCATAATTGCCATTTTGCAATTTTGAATTTCGTCTATGAACAAAAGCGTTTTTCCCAATCTGGTTTCTTTATTGCAAAAAAGAAAAATTTCTGCTACGAGGTCGTCTATTTCTTGTTCCTTTTCAAACAAATATACAGCGCTTGGATTTTTTTCAAAATTCACATACAGATAATTTTCAAATTTATTCGCAAAATTATCAACAAGCGTAGTTTTGCCAACTTGCCGCGAACCTCTTAATATCAATGGCTTTCTGTTTTTTTTTGCTGCCCATTGCTCCAATTTTGTAATAATATTTCTTTCAAACATACTTTTTAAATTTTCGGCAAAAATAATATTTTTTGTTTCAAATCGGGAGCAGAACTTTTAAAAATTTGTTTTAAATCGGGAGTAAAATATATTTGATTTTGTTTCAAATCGGGAGCAAAAGAATCTACAAATTTTTCAAATACTCATCCATCTCCACTGCCGCTGCGCGTGCATCCGCCAGCACATCGGGAATGCACATCGGGCGCTTGCACGAGCCTGCCGCAAAAAGCCCTGCAAGGTTGGTCTTTTGGTCTGCCGAAATAGGGTTTAACGTTTGGAAAAAACCGTACTCTTTTTCGCAATGACATTGCTTTGCCAAGCGTTTTGTACCTTGCGACGGCTCCACACCAATCATTAGTACTAATAAGTCTGTGGTTATTTTTAGGGGCAGCCCCATCAAAGTGTCCTCCGATTTTATTTGCACTTTATTGTCGAAAGTGGCTGCTGCTTCCGAAATTCTGCCTCGAATAAAATAGATGCCGTATTGCTCTTGCGCCTCGCGGTACAGTTCTTCGTAGCCCTGCCCCCACATCCGCAAATCCATATAGAAAATAAAAACTTCCGTTTCGGGTGAAAGTTTTTTCAACTCAATGGCTTGTTTAACAGCCGTTATGCAACAAATTTTAGAGCAATAATTGTTTCCCGATTTTTCATCACGCGAGCCTACGCATTGCAAAAAACACACTTTTTTCGGCTTTTCCCCGAAAGCGTTGGCTATGCTGTTTTTCTTAAACATCTCTTCCAAATCCAACGAGGTAATTACCCCATTATAAATGCCATAGCCATATTCTTCTTTACGAGTAGCGTCAAAAGTTGTATAGCCGGTGGTTACCAAAACCGCATCTGCCTGATAGATTTTTCCGTTGGCATCAATGGCTGCCCAACCGGTTTTTTGTTGTTTAAGATGAACAATTTCCGTATTAAAATGCAGATTAACATCGTTATCAAACAGTTTATCATCAATATTTTTCACCAATTCTGCCGCTTTAGAAAAATCGGGAAAAAGAAACATTTTATTGCGAAGATTGGTGTTTGTTTCGCTTTCTTTTTCCAAAAGTGTAACGTGGTAACCTCTTTTTTTTAAGGTAACAGCGGCTTCAATTCCGGCAGGTCCGGCGCCAATAATAAGGATTGAATGGGGCATATTTAATGTTTAATGTTTAATGTTCAAAGTTAGGCGGAATTTGAAATTCCGCCTAAATAGTTATCACTATTAATAACTTCATAGGTTGCTTGAGGATATGCTTTTGAAAAAGCAGCAGGAACACGAGGAATTTTACTGCCCCACTTAAATTCAAAAGCAGACATCTCGCCATTGCCTTTTAATTCTATCAAATCAATCTCTTTTTGGTCGTAAGTACGCCAAAAATAATATTCGTTCCTATTATTGTGATAGCAATTTTGTTTTATTTTTTCGCTAATTAAATAATTTTCCCATAACTTACCCTCGTCATCTCTCATATTCAAAGGCATCATATTGTTTATTAAGATGTTTCTAATACCATTATCATAAAAATACCACTTACTGCCTTTCGAGATTTCTTTTCGTATATTATTGGAATAAGCCCCCAGCCGAAATACAATAAAAACCTGTGATAACAAATTCAAATAATGCTCAACGGTATTTCTGCTTAACCCTAATTTTTTTGAAAGTTCATCATAAGAAACTTCATTACCCACTTGAAAAGCAATTAATCTCAACAAATTCAACATTTTGGAAGAATTTTTAATACCATCTATGGCTAAAATATCTTTTAACATATACGAATTTACTATTGAGTTCAAATAGTTGCTTTTTTCCGCAATGGTGTTCATAAAATATAATTCAGGGAAAGAGCCAAAAATCAATCGAGTTTCCAAATTATTGATAGTTTCTATTTTGTTTTCTACTGTGTTTAATTCTTCCTGTGAAAAAGGAAATAAATGAAATGAATATGCTCTTCCAACAAGTGGCTCGCCTGTTCTATTGAGTAAATCAAAAGCCGAAGAACCTGTGGCAATAACAGATAACCCTTCAACATTATCCACTAGTAACTTTATTATTGTACCGATATTTGGGATTGCCTGCGCTTCATCAATAGCCAATAATTGCAGCGAGCCAAATAATTCTTGATACCGTTTAATAGAGTTTACCTCTAACAATGCTTGTGTAGTAATATCCTCACCTATTAACAGTTGATATTTACCGGTAAATTTTTTAAGAATATTATGTAACAAAAATGTTTTACCCACTCTTCTTGCTCCAAAAATAAGCGCTGCCTTTTGTGGCTTAATGTGCTGAAGAATTTGTTCTTCAATAATTCGTGTTACCATAATAATAATTTGTTTGCAAAAATACAAAAAAATTCAATACATTGAATAATTTTACAGTAAAATTATTCATCAAGTGCTTTCACTTGCTAAGCATCACGTCTTCCTATATTTTCCACTTACAATACGCTGCAGCCACTTTTCATTTTCTAAGTACCAATCCACTGTTTTTTCAAAGCCTTCGGTGAATTTTATTTTGGGTTCCCATCCGAATTCGGTTTTCAGTTTGGTGGCGTCAATGGCGTAGCGCAGGTCGTGGCCGGCGCGGTCGGTAACATAAGAAATTAGCGCCAGCGACTTGCCCTCCGAGCGCCCCAGCTTTCTATCCATAATTTCAATTAACTTCTTAATCAAATCAATATTTCTCCATTCATTATTGCCGCCAATGTTGTAGGTTTCGCCAATTTCCCCTTGATGAAAAATGAGGTCAATGGCGGCGGCGTGGTCTTCCACATAAAGCCAGTCGCGCACGTTAATTCCTTTTCCATATACCGGCAGCGGTTTTTTGTTTTTAATATTGTGAATAAAAAGCGGCAGCAATTTCTCCGGAAATTGGTTCGGTCCGTAATTATTTGAACAATTAGAGATTACGGTTGGAAGTTTGTAGGTATCATAATAGGCACGCACAAAATGGTCGGAGGAGGCTTTGGAGGCAGAGTAGGGACTGTGCGGGTCGTAGGGCGTAGTTTCCGTAAAAGCGCCGGTATCGCCCAACGAGCCATACACTTCATCGGTAGAGATGTGATAAAAACGTTTGTTCTCAAAATTACCTTGCCATATCGTTCGTGCGGCGTTAAGCAAATTCACGGTTCCTACTACATTAGTGTAAATGAACTCCATAGGGCTTTCAATAGAGCGATCTACATGCGATTCGGCAGCCAAGTGAATCACGCCATCAAATTGATGTGCCTTGAAGAGCATCAGCATATTTTCACTGTCTGTAATATCGGCTTTGAGAAAGCGGTAATTTGCTTTACTATCAATATCTTGCAAATTATCCAAGTTGCCGGCGTAGGTCAGTTTATCCAAATTATAGATTTCATAATGCGGATATTTATTAACAAACAAACGAACTACATGTGAGCCAATAAATCCGGCGCCACCGGTAATGAGGATTTTTTTCATAATAATTAGATGATTAGATGATTAGGTGATTAGATTTGTGATTTGAGATATGAGATATGAGATATGGGATATGAGATTTGTGATTTGAGATTTGAGATAATTGTAATTTGTAATTTGTAATTTGTAACTCACACCGCCACCTCCGCCTTAATGTGTGGGTCGGGGTTGTAATTTTCCAGCGTAAAATCTTCAAACTGGAAATCAAAAATAGAGTTTACATTTCTGTTAATTTTCATAGTGGGTAATGTTTTGGGGGTGCGGGTCAGTTGCAGTTTTGCCTGCTCAATGTGGTTGGAATAGAGGTGCGCATCGCCAAAAGTGTGAATGAAGTAGCGCGGTTTCAATTTGCAAACGTGCGCCACCATCATGAGCAGCAGCGCGTAAGACGCAATGTTGAACGGCACGCCAAGAAACACGTCTGCGCTGCGTTGGTAAAGTTGGCACGAAATTTCGCCGTTGTTCACATAAAATTGAAACAGCACGTGGCACGGCGGAAGGTTCATTTTGTCCACATCGCCTACATTCCAGGCGCACACGAGCAGCCGCCGTGAGTCAGGGTTTTTGTTAATCATAGCAATCAACTCCGAAATTTGGTCAATCGTTTTGCCGTCCGTAGTTTGCCAACTGCGCCACTGTTTTCCGTAAACGGGACCTAAATCGCCGTTTTCATCCGCCCATTCATCCCAAATCGTTACATTATTGTCGTGCAGATATTTAATATTGGTATCGCCTTTTAAAAACCAGAGTAATTCGTAGATGATAGAGCGCAGGTGTAATTTTTTGGTGGTTAGCACAGGAAAACCCTCTTGCAGGTCAAAGCGCATTTGGTATCCGAAAACACTTTGCGTACCCGTTCCGGTGCGATCATCTTTACATGCGCCTATATCAATTATATGTTGAAGAAGATCAAGGTATTGTTTCATAAAGCAGTTATTCTATATGAAATTAAGTATTTTATAATTCATAATCCATTGAAGGAATACTTATTGTGTAAGGCTGTATATACATAGCTTGTTTTTTATAATTGCGGCAAAACTAAACTTTTTTTCATAGCACCTCAAAAAAAAACTTAACCAAAAAAACAGGTAGTAACAAAATTAAAATTTATTGATAATTTTGCCACCCAAAAAAATTAAAAATTAAAAGAACTTTAAACCGTTAGGCGGAATTTGAAATTCCGCCTAAACCTTAAACTTTAAACCTCTATTTTATGGCAGAAATTAAACCTTCGGAAGTAACCGCAATTTTACGCGAACAACTACAACATTTTAACGCTAAAGCCGAATTGGAAGAAACCGGCACTATTCTCATTGTAGGAGACGGTATTGCTCGTGTGTACGGGCTTCAAAATGCGCTCTCGGGCGAGTTGGTGGTGTTTGAAAAGCCGGAAGGCAGCGTTATGGGAATTGTGCTCAATTTGGAAGAAGACAATGTGGGTATTGTACTTTTGGGCGATTCTAAAACGTTGAATGAAGGCGATATATGCAAACGTACAGGCAGAATTGCATCTATTAAAGTAGGGGAGGGGCTGCTGGGGCGCGTCATCAATACAGTGGGTGAGCCTATTGACGGCAAAGGCGAAATTAAAGGCGAACTGTACGAAATGCCTATTGAAAGAAAAGCGCCGGGCGTAATTTTTCGCCAACCCGTGAAAGAACCGCTGCAAACCGGTATTAAAGCCATTGACGCTATGATCCCTATCGGACGCGGACAACGGGAGTTGATTATCGGCGACCGCCAAACCGGAAAATCTGCCATCGCCATTGACACAATCATTAACCAAAAAGAGTTTTACGAAAAAGGGGAGCCGGTATATTGCATTTATGTGGCTATTGGGCAAAAAGGTTCCTCGGTGGCAAATACGGTAAAAACGCTAACCGAAAAAGGAGCAATGGCTTATACGGTAGTGGTTACGGCAACCGCCTCCGACCCCGCCGCCATGCAGTTTTATGCGCCCTTTGCCGGTGCATCTATCGGCGAGTATTTTAGAGATACCGGACGCCCCGCGTTGATTATTTTCGACGACTTGTCGAAGCAGGCGGTGGCATATCGCGAAGTTTCGTTGCTGTTGCGCCGCCCCCCTGGTAGAGAAGCCTATCCGGGCGATGTATTCTACCTCCACTCTCGCTTGCTTGAGCGTGCTGCTAAAATTATTGAATCGGATGAGATTGCTGCTACCATGAACGACCTCCCCGCCTCTATCAAACATTTGGTAAAGGGAGGAGGCTCGCTAACCGCACTGCCTATTATTGAAACCCAAGCCGGAGACGTTTCCGCCTATATTCCTACCAACGTAATTTCCATTACCGATGGGCAGATCTTCTTGGAAACCTCTCTGTTTAACTCCAATGTGCGCCCTGCGATTAACGTAGGGATCTCCGTATCGCGCGTGGGAGGAAATGCTCAAATTAAAGCGATGAAAAAAGTGGCAGGAACACTGAAACTTGACCAAGCACAATACCGCGAATTGGAAGCATTTGCCAAGTTCGGCTCCGACCTTGACCAAGCCACTAAAAATGTATTGGAAAAAGGAAAAAGAAACGTTGAAATTTTAAAACAACCTCAATATGCGCCGCTTACGGTAGAAGAACAGATTGCTATTTTATTCTGCGGCGTTAACGCACTACTGTTAAAAGTTCCCGTAAGTCGTATCAAAGATTTTGAAGCCGATTATTTGCGAACATTACACACAGAGCATCAAGAGGTTTTAGATATCTTAAAGAAAGGAAACATTGATGATGCCATTATGAAACAATTGGAAGTGGTGTGTAAGGAGGTGGCTATGAAGTATGAAAAAGATTGATTTTGAACGAAACATACGAAATCGGTTTTTTCTTTAAAATAGCGTAAAATTGGGTGTTGAATGCAACGCCCCTATTTTTTCTTTTTTACCAACAAATTTTTAATATCATTTAGTTTCATCAGCGCCTCCACCGGTGTTAAACGGTCAACGTCTGTATCCATAATTTGTTCTTTT
>Ga0082212_10002532_pt1 | contig 26594 bp, 21 predicted proteins | sample TergutNt197P3_FD_71548 | JGI IMG/M metagenome (GOLD analysis project Ga0082212, IMG submission 71548) | Neocapritermes taracua P3 segment gut microbial communities from Petit-Saut dam, French Guiana - Nt197 P3 | ecosystem: Host-associated > Arthropoda: Insects > Digestive system > Gut ...
TTCGCCCTGGCGCCCGGACGATACCGGGCCCCCGTCTTGGTGGCCGGGACCGACGGGGTGGGCACCAAGCTCAAGATCGCCTTTCTCATGGATCGCCACGGGACCATCGGCCGGGACCTGGTGGCCATGTGCGTCAACGACGTGCTGGCCCAGGGGGCCGAGCCCCTCTTCTTTCTGGACTACCTGGCCACGGGCCGCCTGGATCCGGACCGGGCGGCTACGGTGGTGGGCGGGGTGGCCGAGGCCTGCCGGGAGGCCGGCTGCGCCCTGATCGGCGGCGAGACGGCGGAAATGGCCGGCTTCTACCCGGAGGGGGAATACGACCTGGCCGGCTTCTGCGTGGGCGTGGCCGAGCGGGATCGGCTTTTGCCCGCCCCGGACCTGGCCGCCGGCGACCTGGTGCTGGGCCTGGCCTCCAGCGGCCTCCACGCCAACGGCTTCAGCCTGGTCCGCAAAATATGCTTCGACCATCTTAAATTAAAGGTGGACGACTACCTGGATGAACTGGGCCTCACCCTGGGGGAGGAACTGCTCAAGCCGACCCGCCTGTATCCCCGGCTGGTCCTGCCCCTTCTGGAGCGCTTCCGCCTCAAGGCCCTGGTCCATATCACCGGGGGGGGCTTCCAGGAAAACCTGCCCCGGGTCCTGCCCGAGGGGCTGGCCATGGTGATCGATCCTTCGGCCTGGGAGCCGCCGCCCATCTTCCGCCTCCTCCAGGCCTGGGGCCGGGTGGACGAGGCCGAGATGTTCCGCGTTTTCAACATGGGCGTGGGCCTGGCCCTGGTGGCGGCCGAACCCGAGGCCGAGGCCGCGGCCGCGGCCCTGGCCGCGGCCGGGGAAAAAGTGATCCGCCTGGGCCGCCTTAAGGCCGGGCCCAGGGAGGTCCGCCTTTATGGTTCAAGCGGAAAATAAAAAAATAGGGTTTCTGGTCAGCGGCCGAGGCAGCAATATGGCCGCGGTGCTGGAGGAGATCGCGGCCGGCCGGCTGGCGGCCGAAGCCCGGGTGGTCATAAGCGACAACCCCGAAGCCCCGGCCCTGGCCCTGGCGGCCGGCCGGGGCCTGGCGGCCGTGGTCATTGAACGGAAAGACTTTCCCGGGCGCCATGAATTCGAGGAAGCCCTGGTCCGGGCGTTGAAGGAGCGCGAGACGGACCTGGTGGTCCTGGCCGGCTTCATGCGCCTGGTCGGGCCGACCCTGCTTTCGGCCTTTCCCGGCCGGATCATCAACATCCACCCTTCGCTCCTGCCGTCCTTCCCCGGCCTGGAGGCCCAGAGACAGGCCCTGGAGCATGGGGTCAGGATAGCGGGCTGCACGGTCCATTACGTCAACGAAGTCATGGACGGCGGCCGCATCATCGCCCAGGCCGCGGTGCCGGTGGAGCCGGATGACACGGTCGAAAGCCTCAGCGCGCGCATCCTGGCCCAGGAGCATCGGCTTTTGTCCCGGGCCATAGCCGCCCTGCCGGGGCTTGTCCAAAACCCGGGCGCCCCCCAGCGAAAGGATTGACCATGCGTGGAAAAAACAGTGTGCCCCCGAGCGAACGTATAAAGATCCTGGTGGTGGGTTCCGGAGCCCGGGAACACGCCCTGGCCTGGAAACTGGCCCAGAGCCCCCGGGCGGCCGAGGTCAAGGTGGCCCCCGGCAATGCCGGGCTGCCTTTTGACATGGTCTCCCTGGCGGTCACGGACCACGATGGACTTATCGCCTACGCCCGGGCCGAAAACATGGACTTGGTGGTCATCGGCCCGGAAGAGCCCCTGGCCGCGGGCCTGGCCGACAAGATGCAGGCGGCCGGGCTCAAGGTCTTCGGCCCCGGGGCCGAGGCGGCCCGCCTGGAAAGCTCCAAGGCCTTCGCCAAAAATTTCATGGCCCGCCACGGCATCCCCACCGCCGAATTCCGCGTCTTTTCCTCTTCGGCCGAAGCCTGCGCCTTTCTGGAAGGAAAGCCCGAAGGGCCGATAGTGGTCAAGGCCGCTGGCCTGGCCGCGGGCAAGGGCGTCATCGTGGCCGTGGACTTGGCCGAGGCGGCCGGGGCGGTGCGGGCCATTATGGACGGGGGCCGCTTCGGCGAAGCCGGGCGGGAGGTGGTCATCGAAGATTTCATCGAGGGCGAGGAAGTGAGCGTCCTGGCCTTCTGCGACGGCCGGACCATCCGGCCCATGCCGGCGGTCCAGGACCACAAGCGCCTGGGCGAAGGCGACACCGGCCCCAACACCGGCGGCATGGGCGCTTACAGCCCGGTGGCCGTTTACACGCCGGAGGTGGCCGCCCGGGTGGAGGAGACCATCATCAGGCCCACCCTGGCGGGTCTGGCCGCCGACGGCCTGGATTTTCGCGGCTGCCTCTACTTCGGCCTCATGCTGCCGGCCCCGGGTTTGCCCTACCAGGGGCCCCAGGTGGTGGAATACAACGCCCGCTTCGGCGACCCCGAGACCCAGGTGCTGATGCCGCTTTTGAAATCCGACCTTTTATCCATTATCTTGAGCTGTCTTGAAGGCCGCCTAAAGGAGGCGGAGATACACTGGCGGGAGGATAACTGCGCCTGCGTGGTCATCGCTTCCGGCGGCTATCCCGGAGAATACCAGACCGGCCTGGTCGTGACTGAAAAAGTCCCCGTCCCCCCCGGCGCCTCCCTGGCCTTCCACGCCGGCACGGCTTTGGACGCGGACCGACGGGTGATCACCACCGGCGGCCGGGTCATGAGCATCACGGCCCGGGCCCTGACCCTGGAAAAAGCCCTGGCCAAGGTCTATGCGCGGGTGCGGACGGTCAACTTCGAGGGGGCCTGTTATCGCCGGGATATCGGATACCGGGAATTGGAAAGACGTAAGTGATTTTTATTGCTCCGTCATTGCGGGTGAAGCGATCCAGCCAGTAATTCACGATCCCGGGCTACGCCCCTAAAATGAAAGTTTCCCGATAGAAGGCCTGGTGGCGGGCCAGAACTTCGCCGATGGTGAAGGTCTGCTCCTGGGTGCCCTCGACCTCCACACAGAAGGAGGCCACGGTGGAGCCCAGGCGGCAGGCGCTGACCAGGGCCTCGCCCCGGGCCAGGGCCGTCATAAAGCCGGCCCGGTAGGCATCGCCGGCCCCGGTGGGGTTTACGGCCTGTCTCACCGGCACGGGGCTGATATGCTGGGAGCCCCGGCCCGGCACCATAAGTTCGCTGCCTTCGGCCCCCCGCGTGACGATGACCGTCTGGACGCGCTGGAAAAGCCCGTCCAGGTCCAGGCCGGTTATTTTTTTGAAAAGCTCGAATTCATAGGCATTGGAAATAAAAACCGCGGCTCCCTCGGACAGGGCCAGAAGTTCGTCCCGGCTGAAGGCGTGTATCTGCTGGCCGGCATCCAGGATGAAAGGCAGGCCCAGGCGGCCGTAAGCCTCGGCCAGGCTGAGCATCTCGGCCGGGCCGCCGGCGGAGATGATGGCCAGGTGGCGGTCGTAGGGCGGGCCCAAAGAGGCCGGGTCGAAGCCGGTGGGGGCCAACATGGCCCCGGGATGAAAAAAGGTGAACTGGCTGTTTGCCCGGTCCGTGGCCACCGTGCAACTGGCGGTCAGTTGCCCGGGCTGGACCTTCAGGCCCTCCGGGGGAAAACCCCAGGACCGGAAACGCTCAAGGTAATCCGCGCCGTCCGGGTCGTCCCCCAGGGAGGCGACGACCAGGGGTTTTTCCCCCAAGAGACCCAGGTTATAGGCTATGTTGCCGACCGTGCCCCCATAGGCCCGGCTGACCCGGTCCACCAGGAAGGAAAGACTCACCTGGCTCATTTTTTCAGCGATGAAACTTTCGGCAAAGACGCCGGGATAGGCCATGAGACGGTCGAAGGCCAGGGAACCGGAACAGATGAGAGTCATTGGGAGACCTCTGGATCGCTATAGGTCGATGTGTCGGGACCGGGGGTCGGAGGCCGCCGATTCCGCGTGACGCTTGAGGACGGACGTTAAAGCTCCCCTTATGTTGACGGTGACCTGGCGGGTCTGGCGGGAGATATCCCAGGCGTGAAAGACCAGGTTTTCGGGCCGCACCTCGCCACCTTTGAGGATGGTCTGGGCGATTTTCAAATAGCGGTCGGCCTTGCTCTCCAACTGTCCCAGGCCCAGGTGTTCATGCCGCATCTCGCCCCAGCCGGTGCGCGAGATCAGGTCCACGGCGGCAATGTTGTCATCCCCCGCCCGCATTTCCTCGAAGTTGAGGATAAGGAGAACCAGGCCCTGGGGCCGGACGGACCAGACGGTTCCCTCGCGGCCGAGATCGAGGGGGGGGAAGAAGGCGGCTATTTCGTCAAGCAGGCCGGGCAGATTGTCGAGATCCACGGTCCGGCCGTCATCGGCCGGCCGGAGCTCGAGGTTATCGATCTGGGTCTGGGAGAACTGGTTATGGATCAGCCAGGCGGCCACCCGGGCCGCGCGCAGGCTGGCGTAGATGATATTGCCGGTCCCGGGGACTTCGTCTTCGGCGGTCAGGGCGTGGAGGGTCCAGAGCCTGGACTCGAGCTCGGGCCGGAGGATCAGCCGGCCCCCCAGGGCGCTGTGGTGGCGCTTGGAGGGCAGGCTTTCCAGGGTGGTCTCCAGGCCGGCCTGGCGGGTCAGGAGACGGGCCGCGAAGGGGGCCAGTTCCTTGCTCTGGGGGTCGACCTCCCGGGTGTAGTGGCTGGTCAGGCGGTTGGCGATGCGGATATAGAGGCGGACCAGGGTATGAAGGGCTTCCTGGCTCAGTTCCAGCCGTTCCCGTTCGGTCCATTGCCCGTAGGCGGCGAAATACTCCAGGCGCTCCGGCGGCCAGTCCCAGCGCTTGATCCATTCTTCCAGGATCCGGCGCTTGGGGGAATCCGGAGGCGGGGGGTCCGAAAGGTCGGCCGTGGCGCCCAGCACCTTCAGCATCACGGCGGAGCGCAGGAATTCCAGCTGGATGGGGCTTAACAGGGACTTGCCGAAACTCGTGACCCGCTCGATGGTCAGGACATAAGGGTCGATGGGAAGATCCGCCTCGGAGGCTTTAAGCACCACCTCCTTGACCTCGGCGCACAAAAGAGGGCAATGGAAATCCTTTTCCACATATTCCAGCAGGACCGTCAGCTTGATAAGACCCTTCAAGGGGTCGGCCTCCGACTTGTGGGCCAGCCAAAGAGCCGCGGCCAGGATCTGCTGGGGCTTGGGGAGGGCCGGGAAGCCCAGGTCCAGGAATTCGATCCCCGCTTCCCGGGTCAGGGCGGCGGCCTTCTTATAGTTTCCGAGGGCCAGGCCGAGGGGCAGGATCGGCCAGAGGGGCATCCGGCCCGTCACCAGTATGAAGGTGCGGTAAAATTCCTCCAGGAGCAGAAGCGGGGCCACCTCGCCCTCGGTCTCGGCGTCCGCCAGGTGGGTGATGCGGCCCAGGGCCAGATCGGCCAGATTGACGCAATAAAAATTGGTGTCGACCCCGCACTCCAGGTCGGCCCATTGTCTTATGCCGGCCAGTTTCCGCTGGAACAACTCGAAGCCGCGGGGAGTGAAAGCCCCGTCTTCAAAGCAGATCCAGTAGTCCAGGTCTGACTCGGGATTGTAGCCCACCGAACCGGAAGAACCGATGAGATAGAGGCCCTCCACCACCGGCCGGCCGGCCGGAACAAGACCGGGGGCCCGGTCCGCGGGCGGCCGCCAGAGCTGACGTTCGAAGCCGTAAAGGCCGTGGGGGGTCTCGGGGTCGGGCACATAGCCGACCACTTCGGGGTCATTGACGTGGAGGAAGACCGGCACCTGGTCAAAGACCCGGACAAAGCCCTCGGAGGAATCACGGCGCAAAGCCGTGACCCTGGCCTGATTGTTGCGGTGCTGAGCGTCCGAATTGCGCTCCATTTCCGCGGCTATTTCGCCAAAACTTGCCAGGCTCGTGTTATTCATGATTGTTAATGATACGCAAAAAGCGGGGCCAAGTCAAACCGGGTGGCCCGGCCCCCGGGGCCGGCGAAAGACACTTGATCAAAATCGAACAGCCACTTGGTATCAGAGCGTTTTTATGATAAACTGCCAGAGATTTATTGCCAAACAAAATCTGAAAAGGGCTCCCCATGAAAAAAATACTCTGCCTACTCGCCTTATGGCTGGCGGTCCCGCTTTCAGGGGGGTGCGAAACCGAGACACCGGCCCCGGGCCGGGGGCAGGCCGAAATAACCGTGGCCTTCATACCAAAGCTCACGGGCAACGCCTTTTACGAGGCCGCCAACCGGGGAGCCCAGGCCTTCGCGGCCGAACATGGTTTCAAAGTCGATTACCTGGGCAGCCGGGAGGCGGCGGCGGCCCGCCAGGCGGTCCTGGTGGAGGAGGCGATGGCCGGCGGGGCGCCGGCCATCGCCATCTCGGCTCTGGACCCCAAGGCCCTGGACCAGCCTTTGAAAGCGGCCTTGGCCGCCGGAGTCAAGGTGGTCACCTGGGACTCGGACGTGGCCGACGACGCCCGCCAACTGATGGTCTCCCAGGGAACGCCGGAACAGTTGGGACGGATGCTGGTGGAGATGGGAGCCAAGAGCTTGGCTTCGCGGGGCAAAAACCCCACCAGCGAACAGGTGAAATACGCCTGGCACTATTCCCAGGCCCAGGCGACCGACGAGAATTCCTGGCACCTGGCCGGGGAGCGCTATATCCAGGAAACCTATCCCAACTGGGAAAACGTGGCCCCGGACAACTACTACAGCCTGCATAACGCGGATTTGGCCGTGGCCGTGGGAGAGGCCCTGCTCGAGGAACACCCGGACGTGGACCTGATAATCTGCAACGACTCCACGTCCCTGCCCGGCCAGGCCCAGGCCGCCCAGAACCAGGGCCTGACGGCCCAGGACGTGACCATCACCGGTTTCGCCTCGCCCAACGCCATGCGGGCCTATTGCCGGGACGGGGTGGTGGAACGCTGGGGCCTGTGGGATTGCGGGGTCCAAGGGGCCTTGAGCTGCTACCTGGCCTATTACCTGGCCTCGGGCCACGAGATCAGGGTAGGCGACCGGGTGGACGTGCCGAACTTGGGCCTGGTGGAAATAATGCCCAATTCGGTTTTGGACCCGGCGGCCCCGTTTTCGGCGAAATCCGGCGTGGTCATGTTGCCGGACCGGCTGGAATTCACCCTGGACAATGTGGATGACTACGATTATTAGCAACCCGCTGGAAAGCCCCGGACGCTGATGGGCCCGGGCCTTCGCGAGCGCCCGGCCGGTTCCCGCCCCGGCCTTTGGGCCGGGCTGGCCCTGGCGGCCCTGGTGGTCATGGGGGGTTGCGCCGAAGGCCCGCAGGATCTCCTTAAGGACGGCTATTACACGGCGGAGGCCGCCGAATTCGATCCCCAGGGCTGGAAGGAATTCCTGACCATCTACGTCTGCGACGGCCGCATAGTCAGCGCCCAGTACAACTCCCGCAACTCCAGGGGTTTCCTCCGCTCCTGGGACATGGCCGACAAGCGGCGCAGCACCCAGTCCACGGGCACCAACCAGAGCAAATACGGCCGGGCCTACACCATGGCCCTGTTGAACCGGCAGGACCCGGCCCAGGTCACCCCCATCCCGGGGGCCGCCCAGGCCCACCCGAATTTTCAGCGCCTGGCGGAAGCGGCCATTATCAAGGCCAGGAACGGCGACCAGAGGGTGGCTTTCGTTGCTTTTTAAGGATCGGCGCTGAATGAAAAGGCGAAAGAGTTTAGCCTTCAGGGTCATCCTGGTCGCTTTTCTGATGGCGCTCGCCCTGAACGCCGCCTTCCTGGCCCTTTTGACCCATTTCATGCCCTCCCTGATAAGCACCATCATGCTCAACGTGCTGCCGGTCATGGCCCGGACGGCGTCCATGGGCGTGGAAGGCCAGCTCCGCGCCATGGCCAACCAGATGCTGATGCTCAGGGAAAACGAGATACTGACCCATGCCTGGGCTTCGGAGGCGGAGAAGAAGGCCGTGCTGGACCGGGTCATGAGCGGCGTGGGCTTTGTCTGGCTTGGCCTGTATGAGGCCAACGGCTCCCTGAGGGTCGGCAGCAGCTACGCCCCCCGCAGCCTGGCCGGGGACCGGATATTCAGCGCCATTGCCGAAACCGGGAACCTGGTCATTGGAGACACCGCCGTGGGCGGCAGCGGGCTGGAGATAACCATCGGCGCGCCCCTGACGGCCTTCCAAAGAGGGAGCCCGGAGACCGAGGGCGATACCTATTACCTGGTCGGCAGCTATGAATACGCCATTTTGAGCGATATCCTGGGCGACATCATCATCGGCCGCAACGGCACAGCTTTCATACTCAATGAAGAAGGCCGGTTCGTGGCCCACCGGGACCTGGGCAAGGTATACAGCCGGCAGGAGGCCGTCGCGGAACTGGGCGGGAATATCAGGGAGACGCTGACCTTGATGAAGGAGGGCCAGGTGGGAGCGACCTCCTTCCAGGGTCCCCAGGGGCAGATGTTCATAAGTTACGCGCCCATCCGCGGCACCCTGTGGTCCCTGGGCATCCTGGATCCCCAGAGCGATTTCATGGGGGAGGTCCAGAGGGCCATCCTGGCCTCCATTCTGATAGCGGTCACGGCCATCCTCGTTTTCGGCGCGACCCTCTACCTGACCGCCAACCGGCTGCTCACCCGGCCCCTGGCCCTCATCACCGACAACGCCAACCAACTGGCCCAAGGGCGTTTCGACAGCCAACTGCCGCCGCGCCTTCTTTCCTGGGCGGACGAGGTGGGACGCCTGGGGGAAGCCTTCAACATCATGTCCGGGGAGGTGCGCAAGGTCATAAGCGACATCGGCAGCCTGACGAAAACCGTAAGCTCCGGCTTTTTGAGCCAGAGGGTGGACCCGGCCGACCATCAGGGCGATTACGCCAACATCATTTCCGGCATCAACACCATGCTGGAAGTCGTCTGCGCCCACCTCGACTCCCTGCCCGGGGCCCTGGCCCTGTTCGGCCGCGAAAGGGAGCCGGTCTATCTAAACCGGGCCATGAGGGCTTTCCTGGTGGAAATGGGGCTCAGCCTTGACCGGCCCGACCTCCTTGCGGCCATAATCTCCGAAGGCCGGGACCAGGAGCTGCCGCCGGAGGCCGCCGCCATTTTCAGCTCCGGGAGCCGGGCCGACGACCACTGGGAGGTCCGGGTCGCCTGGGGTGAGGAAGAACCACACCATTATCTCCTCCGTCTCCAGCCCATGGGCGGCGCCGGGGACGAGGCCCGTAACGGCGCGGCCCTGATCTTAAGCGACGTCACCGAGTTGAACCGGGCCATTGAAGCCGCCCGGGCGGCCAGCCGGGCCAAAAGCGAGTTCCTGGCCAATATGAGCCACGAAATAAGAACCCCCATGAACGCGGTCATCGGCCTGACCCACCTTCTGCTCCAGACGGAACTCGATTCCCAGCAACGCGAATACACCTTCAACGCCCACCGCTCGGCCAACGGCCTTTTGGGCCTTATCAACGACATTCTGGATCTGTCCAAGGTTGAAGCCGGCAAGATGACCGTGGAGAAAATCCCCTTCAGCCTCAAACAGGTCATGGACGACATCGCCATCTTCTTCCATGAGCGGAGCGCCGAAACCGGCGTGGCCCTCTTCGTGGACCGCGCCACCGACCTGCCCGACGCCCTCCTGGGCGACCCTTTGCGCCTTAGGCAGATATTCATCAACATTGTCGGCAATGCCTTCAAGTTCACCAAGAAGGGTTCAATAACCGTTTCCGCCAGCCTCAAGGAGCGGACAGGGGAAGAGATAGCCGTGGCCTTCGCCGTCCAGGACACGGGCATAGGCATGACCAGGGAGCAGGCCGCAAACCTCTTCCAGGCCTTCACCCAGGCCGACGACAGCATAAGCCGGCGCTACGGCGGCACCGGCCTGGGCCTGAACATCGCCAAAAGCCTGGTTAACCTGATGAACGGGAAGATCACCGTGAAGAGCGAGCCGGACCGGGGCACGACCATGTCCTTCCACTGCTTCTTCGGCCTGGACACCCTGGTCCCGGAGGAAGATCCCCTGGCCGCCCTCCTGGCCGGAAGAAGCGGCACGAAAGCCGCTAAGGCCGAGGATGCGGAATCCAGCGGCCTGAAAGGCCACCGCGTCCTGTTGGTGGAGGACAACGACGTCAACGTCCTGGTGGCCAAATCGCTTTTGAAGAAGATGGGTCTCGACGTCACGCTGGCCGGAAACGGCGAGGAGGCCCTGGCCCGGCTGGAGGAAGCTGACGGGAAAGGCTTTTCGCCGGCCTTCGACACGGTGCTGATGGACTTGCAGATGCCGGTCATGGACGGCTTCGAGGCCACCCGGCGCATAAGGTCGCAGTCCCGCTACAACGGGCTGATAGTAGTGGCCATGACCGCCCACGCCTTTGACGAGGAAAGGGATCGCTGCCTGGCCTGCGGCATGAACGGGCACATCTCCAAACCCATAGACGTGGCCCTCCTGAAAAAGACGCTCCGGCGGTTCATACTGCACGAAGCCGATGGCTAAACGATCTTTTTGCCCTCTGGCGGCGCTCTGATTTTTTCGCCGGATTCAGCCCTGGCGGCGGGCCTGGAAAAAAGAGGTCATAAGATCCCGGGCGGCCTCGGCCTTCAGCCCCCCGCGCACCAGGGGGCGGTGATTGAGGCCGGCCAGTTCGGTCAGGTCCACCAGGGAGCCGGCCGCGCCCCAGCGGGGTTCCGGAGCGCCGAAGATTATCTGGCCGACCCGGGCGTGGATGGCGGCCATCAGGCACATGGGGCAGGGCTCCAGGGTGGAGACCAGAAGGTGGCCGGTGAGGCGGTAGTTGCCGGCCTTCAGGGCGGCCTCCCGGATAGCCAGGATCTCAGCGTGGGCCGTGGGATCGGCCAGGGTCAGCACCTGGTTGCGGCCCCGCCCCACCAGGCGGCCCTCGGGGTCGGCCAGAACGGCGCCGGCCGGCACCTCACCCAGGGCGGCGGCCAGGGCGGCCTCGCGGAGGGCCTCTTCCATGAGGCCCTTTTCCCGGGCCGTGAACCCTTTAAAAAAATTGCTTGACTCAAATTCCACAATAAGTTAGATTATTTGTTTGTGTACGGGACGTGGCGCAGCCTGGTAGCGCACCTGAATGGGGTTCAGGGGGTCGCTGGTTCAAATCCAGTCGTCCCGACCACCTAAACTATTGATAATACTCAATTTTGGCGGATTTTACCCCCCCTAAATCCATTGTCAATCCATTGTCAGAAACAGTGGAAATTGCCAATGCTTCCCTCCGAGCGTAAAGCTCCCTCATCTTCTCGCCCTCCAACTGAAGATACCGGTCAAACGCCTTATTAGTCGTATGGCCGGTCATCTTCCTAACCTCTTCAAATGTCGCCACGGCCCGAAGCCCCATGGCCGTGCTGTGCTTCGTCCCGCCATAGAGATCCACGTCCTCTACGCCTAAATTCCGGCAGGCTCTTTTCCAATCCTGGTAAAGCCGTTTTTGTCCCAGGGGCAGCCCGGCCACCCCATTTGGCGCATTACTTTCATGCCGGAAAAAGGGCAGGGACGGATGCTCTTCGGGAAAGTCCCGCAATAATTTCAAGTCGGTTTCCAAGAGCGGCACGATTTTGGGCTTGCGCTCTTTCGGGTGCGGAATAATCAACAGGCCCCTCCGGCGGTCGACTTGTCTTTCGGTCAGCGAGAGCATCTCCGATGGCCGGATGCTTATGTAAGTCGCCAGCCATTCCACGGCCAGCCTGTTGAAAGCCAGGGGTTTGGCTTTGATTTTGTAATCTCTGGCGTCATACGTCCCGGCATCGACTTCCGCCCGCTTCCGGGTGAGCACTTTATATGCTTCTTTGTATGTGTCAAACCGGGTCGTGACGTTGTCAAACATCACCCGACATTTGCCTTCCACAATAATATCTTGATGGGCCGGGCAAAGCAATCCCCGCGGCTCTACGCTTTTAAGCCGTAATCCGCAAATAGCACAGCGCAGAGCCGTCTGGATTGACCCTTTCATACAGGCCCCGTTTTTGGCGAGATATGCTGGCAAGCGTAAATTACCTTTGTTGAAAAGTCAAGGCGGGGGGCGAGAGCGGGAAGAAATGAAGAAATGAGAAAAATTAGAGGTTGAAGTTAAAGAGGTGATTGCGCAGAGTCCTCGTCGAGCGTCATAATGCGCCTCTCGCTGTGAGTTTTGTAATTATATTGCACTGATTTACAAGACAAATCAAATTGTGTTTGTTTTGAATATTTCGTTTCCCCACCTTATTACATCAAAATTATTGCAATAATTCATTTTGACATATTTATTAGTTGCATCTGGCTTGCGTTGCCTTTAGCTTAGTGCGATACTGGCGTCACTTCGATTTTCCGCGACTCTGCTCCGTTCCTCGGAGCCCTTATCATCTAATCAGCAATATAAATCTTTTCAGCCGCGTAAGCGGATGAAAAGCGAACTTAGTAGTTGACCCCTCCGGGTCAACTACGGTTCGCCCTGCGGGGCAAGCATGTCACAGCTAATTTCCGCGCATATCCAAGTCAATGCAATTTCGCGGAGCGCCGGTCGGTCGGTCGTCGCGGCTGCGGCCTATCAGTCCGCGTCTGCTCTCACGGATGAAGGCTCTGGCTGCCCCCCTGCTGTCTAAACTGACGGGCCTTGCATTAGCCACATATTTAAGGTAATTTGAATCTTTGGAGCCAGGTCGGCTATGCTTGCCGGTGGAAGGAGGCCAAAGCCATGTTGACGGTCAACCTAAATGAAGCCCAAGCCCGCCTCATAGATTTGGTGAAACAGGCCAAGGGCGGCGAAGGCTTTATCATTGCCGATAACGACCAGCCCCTGGTCAAAGTCCTGCCCTATGAAGAGCCCAAGAAATCCAAGCGCCTGGACTTTATGCGCGGCCAATGCGTATTCCCCGATGATGTTAAAGCCGTAGGCCGGGAAGAAATCATAGCCCTGTTTGAAGGCCAAGAATAGCCTAATGAAGATTTTGCTTGATACCCAGATATTATTATGGGCGGCAGCCCGCTCTAATCTTTTATCAGAGCAGGTCCGGCAATTGCTTATGGACGACGATAACGAGATTTATTTCAGCCCGGCCAGCCTGTGGGAAGTGGCTATCAAGAACGCTCGAAACCGGCCCGATTTTCAAGTCGATGCCAAAGCTCTACGGACTCAGCTACTGGAGAGAGACTACCACGAAATAGCCATTACCGGGCTTCATGCCACCGCCGTGAATGACTTGCCCATGCTCCATAAAGACCCCTTCGACCGCCTTCTGCTGGCCCAAGCTAAGATCGAAGGTATCAGCCTTATAACCTCAGACGCTACCCTTGCAAAATATCCTGCCCCGGTCATTATAGTCCGCAAATCTTCCTGAAATAAACATCACCGCATAAAAATCAGCACCCTCGTTTTTTCAGGGCTAGGGCTGGCTGTTGTCTTCCCTATGGGAGGAGCTAGGCATGGCGGGGGATTCCCGGCCTACGCAGTAATCTTCTTTGAAGCCCGTGATGGCCCATAAGAGCGCCTAAAGAGGGTATTGCGCTAATATGCCTATTACCAAGATAATTTTTTAACGCAGGCCATCACCTTTTCATTGTCAATCCATTGTCAGGGCCTCGGAAACCCTTGCGCCCCATAGGGGTCGCTGGTTCAAATCCAGTCGTCCCGACCACTAAATCCCTAAATTTCTTGCCTTATCTTTTCCCCGCCTTTGAAAAGCTCATCCAAACCGGACGGCGGCCGCGACGGCCGCCGCCTCTCGCTTTTTCATTATATACCGCCAAAGTTCCCGCGGTCAACGGCGTTAAGGCGCGGACTCCCGCCCCGCCTTGGAAAAAAACGGCTTTTCCGGTATAATTTTATCATCATGAACTGGATCCGGGTTGAAAAATTCAAAATCCGAGGCTACGAAATAGGCCCGGATCTCCGGGTCCCGCTTCAGAATCTGTGCGGGTATATGGAGGAAGCCGCCGCGCTTCACGCGGCCGAGTTGGGCTTTTCCGTGGAGGAATTGGCTCGGCGGGGCCTGGCCTGGGCCCTGGCCCGGCTGTGGATAGAGTTTGACGAATGGCCGAGCCTGGGGGGCGAGGCTTTGGAAGAATCCAGTTGGGTCACGGTCAAGACCTGGCCCGTGTCGGCCGAGCGCCTGCACTACCGCCGGGATTTTCTCCTGACTTGGCGGGGCCGGGTTTCGGCCAGGGCCGTGACCGACTGGGTGGTCCTTAACCTTGGGTCGCGGCGGGCCGAGCGTATGCCGGAGTTCATCACGGCCCTCACGCCGGAGAAGCCGGAACTGGTCATGGAGGTGGACCGCCCGCGTCTGCCGGGCCAGGAGAACGCCCCGGAATTGGCCTTGTTCCCGGTGCGGAAGTCTGACCTGGACCGCAACGACCATGTGAACAATGCCTGCCTGGCCGCCTGGCTGGCGGAGTCGGCGCCGGAGGAGCTAAGTTCCGCAAGGCGGATAAAATCATTGCATATACAGTATAAGGCCGAAGCCCGGTATGGGGACACCGTGGCGGGGCGGGGCGCCGGCGACGCTGAAGGCGCCTTTCTGCACGGCCTTTTCCGCCTCTCCGATGGCCAGGAACTGGTCCGGGCGCGCAGCGTCTGGGCCGATTTTTAATTTCTTCTCCGCCACTCCCAAGGCGCCAAGGGGTTCCGCCCGGCCCAAAGCCCCCGCCCGGCCGCCCGGGCCTCGGCTTCGGCGGCCTTTATCTGGTCGCAGACGGGCTGCGACCGGCAATAGTGGGCGTAGTACCAGGCGTGACCCAATATCGCCAGGTCCAGGTTGACCGAGCGGCCCTCAAAGCTGACCAGGGCCACCAGCCGGCCGTAACTGTCGGTGTCCATCTCCCGAACCATCACTTGGCGGCCTTGGAGCGATCTCGTAAAAGCGGCGGCCTGGGGCCCGCCGGGCTGGTTCCATTCAGGGCAGTCAACGCCGTAGAGGCGGACCTCTATGTCCTCATTATGGCCGGCCCTGACTATGATGGTGTCCCCGTCCGGAGCCCTCATAACAATAGCCGGAAATTCCCTGCCCACGGTTATGTGGCCGGTGATAACGGTTCGAGTTTGAGTATGGGTCTGCACCTGGGGCGGGACCTGGATGATCACCGTGGAGTTCCGGGGCTTTCTTTGGGGGCGAGGGGGGGGCCGGTTGGGCCGGGGCCGGCCGAGCGGCCCATTTTTATCCCTATCATCAGCGGGGGCGGGGGCTACGCTAAAAACATTGCCATCGGCCTCCGCCGCTCCAGGGGGCGGCCAGGCGTAAAGGGTCAAAGCGAGAAAAGCGACGGCGGATAGCAATATTTTTTTCATTGATTTTCCGGCGGCAGCGGACAGCCACCATTATTGAGGCGCCCCGTTTAAAATTTCAGACAACAGGGCGTGGAGCCTGAACCCGGCCGACCAAAACCGGAAAACATAGTCGGCCGCGCCGGGGCCGAAGATTTCCGGGGGGTGGGGCTTTATTTCCGACCAGGTATAAAATCCCTTGTGCCGCAAAAAGCCGGCCCCGGGGTGATCCGGAGCGAAGCCGGAGGGGACCCGTTTCAGTTCCGGTTCGCCGGGGTAAAGGCCTGCCGCCTCAAGGTCCCGGACCAGGCGCTTTAAGCGGGCCGCGGTCTTTGGTTCGGCCATCCTGGCCCGCCAGGCGGCCAGCCCCTGGTCGCTGAAACGGTAACAGCCCACGGACAGGCCCAGAAAATCCGGGGCCAAGTGGAAGTAAAAGCCGGGACATTCCAAGCGGGCGGCGTTGGGCGGGCCTTCCCAGAACCACAGGGCCAGGTGGGTCTTATAAGGCGTTTTGTCAAGGCTGAAACGGGTGTCGCGGTTGAGCCGATAGATGGACCGGTCGGTCCGGGGGTCGGCGATGAGGCCCGGCCTCTTTTTTTGCAGCTTATGGCCCAGGGCGGCCACCAAGTCCCGGGCCGGGCCCAGCAGGACTTCCTCGCAACGGTCTTTTTGGCTGGCGAACCAGGCCCGGTCGTTGTGGCGGCGCAGGGCGGCCAAAAATCGGATGGTGGCCGGGCTAAAACCGGCGAATTCGGTCATGCCGGTCCCCATTTATGATAGGTGATCAGCATATCAAGAATATCACCGACCAAGGAATTTCTGATACCTGCACTGTGGCGGTGGTTCTTAAAATATATTTGGATGTCTGATAATATTTCAGAAGAGGTCACCACATGAATGCTCTTGGCGCACAGTTCGGCAAGTATATCCTCAAGACCGGTTTTATTCAGAGAGTGAAATATAAATATTTTTGAAAAATCGTTTCCCCCAAATATTTCTTCGGCTTGCTTGTGGTGCTGTTCCTTCAGCATGGAAAAACAGCACGAAGTTTCCGCACTTATCATGCGGTTGCCCTGAAGCAGCCTATAATCTTTTTGCAGCCTCTCCGCAAACTTAGTGCCGAGTTTATCGTAATCTCTCTCATCTTTTGTTTCCACGATGGCGTGTTTGAATTTTATGCGCTCTAAAAGCGTCACTGACTCTTCTGGTGATGTGACGATAAAATCTATATCAGAATTGCCGTGTTTTACCTTAACCGGGACTGATTCTCTTAAAAAAAGGCCGTGGCATTCTTGTAACCAGAAACGAGCTATTTCTGACAAGGCATTATTTCTTGTTGCCATGGTTTTTATTCTTCCTCATTTGGAAAACTAAATATATTTTTAAATTTTGGCCAGAATATCCTTCGCGCCGTCAAAATCATACCGTTTCAAGGCCGCAAGCATATCCGCAATCATGGCATTGGCTTTTTCACCGAAATCATACGCCAATAAACCGTTTAATTCCTTGATTGCGGTGTCGTTATCGAAGGCTTCAATGGCGTCCCCGGCTTTGCCCAGGTTCTCCCGAAGCTGCGCGGTATCGCCCTGTTTCTTTTCCGCGGCGGGTTTGTCATCGGGAGGGAAAACCAACAATAACCGTTCATAGAGAAATCTGAGCTGATTTAAGAAGTTTGGAAAGTGCGTCACGCAATAATCGGTTTCTCTATTTTTTGAAGCCATTTCCAACCTGAACGCGGTATCAGACATCTCCGCCGCGCCTATGCTGGCCAGCGTTGATTTTATCGCGTGAACGGCTACGGAAAAATTCGTATAATTTTCTTCGTCCAACAGCTTGGACAGATTTTCGCTATCATGCGGGAGCTTATCATGAAAAAGTTTTAAGTTATCGCGGTACATCCCTTTCAGGCCATTGAAACGGCGTAAACCAATCTCCGCGTCCAGTTCTTCAATTTTATCAATAGTTTCCCAAAATTTGTCGTCCGTTTCGTCGTCCGCCTTCACGGGTTCATCGTCTTTTTTTTTTCGCGCTTTTTTTATGATTTTATCAGGCGGCAGCCATTCCAGAAGGGTTTTTCTCAAATTCGGCATTTCTATAGGCTTTGACAGGAACCCGTTTAGTCCATTGGCCAGGAACATCTCCTCAGCGCCTTGGATGGCGTTGGCTGTCAAGGCGACAATGTTAAGCTTTTTATATTTTTCGCCGAGCGCCCGGATAGACGCCGTTGTTTCAAGACCGTCCATTTCCGGCATCATATGATCCATGAACACGATATCATAATAATTTTTCTTGACCAGTTCAATCGCCTCCTGGCCCGAAGACGCCGTATCCGCATCAATTTCAAACAATTCCAATAGTCCGTGGGCCACTTTCAGGTTAAAGTCGTTGTCGTCCACCACCAGGATTTTCGCTTGCGGCGCGCAGAACGCCTGAACGTGGGCATCGCCTTCATGCTTGACTAAGGAAGAATCTCCCGCCACCAGCGGGATCGTGATCGTAAAAGTGGTGCCTTCACCGTATTCGCTGTCAAGCCGGATCTCGCCGCCCATCATCTCTATGAACGACTTGCTTATAACGAGGCCCAACCCCGTTCCCGCGATATATCTGTTTTCCTCTGATTTGGACTGCTCGAAGGCGTGGAACAGCCTGGGAATATCCTCCTTGCGGATGCCCATGCCGGTATCTTTTATCTCCAGGGTGATCGTTTTGGCTTCTACGGAGGTGATCACTTTTAGCGTCACCGAGCCTTTCCCCGTAAATTTAACGGCGTTGCCGCATATATTGGTCAACACCTGGCGCAGCCTCACATCGTCGCCGTACAGCGCCTCGGGAATATTTCCCTCCGCCTCCAACTTGAATTCAATGCCCTTCTTTTTAGCCACATAGGTGAACATGGACGCTTCATTGTTTATAAGCGCCTTGAAATCATAATGGATCGGATTAAGCTCCATTTTTCCCGATTCGATTTTAGACATATCCAAAATATCATTAATAATGGTCAACAGCGAGTGCGCGGACATATTGATGTCATTGAGGCAATCCACATCATGCGTGGTGAGATGATTTGAGCATAACAAGAGTTCGGTCATCCCGATGATCGCGTTCATCGGCGTCCTGATTTCGTGGCTCATGTTGGAAAGGAACGCCGATTTGGCGACCGAAGCCGCCGCCGCCTGCTCGGCCAATACGATTAGCTGCCTTTTCTCCTGCCGGTTGCGGAACAGCAGGATCAAAAGGAATATGACCCCGCATAAAACGATCACAACGCCTATGAATATGGACTGATTAGTCTCGTCTTGCAGCTTCTTCATCGGCAGACCGATAAAAAATGCGGCAAACGCCTCGTCCTGGTGGTTCAACAAAGGCATATAAAAAGTCTTGTACTGCTCGCCGAGGATGTCGGCGTTGCCTATGTACTCCTGCTTGTTATGGATCACAATATCCGCTATCTTCGGATCGAGCACCGTGCCGACGATGCTTTGCCCATCCCGGATGATGGTCGTGGCGATCCGCTCGTCGCCTAAAAAGACAGTGACTTCGGTATTAAAGAGGGCCTTTAGAGCATTGACCGCCTCTGTTGTGTCAAACCGGACGCCCGCCGAGATGGCGCCTATCAGCGCGCCGTCCGCGTCATAGACCGGCGCTCCGGTGCGGGCGGACACCCTCACCTCTGTCCCCTTCTCGAAATAGGTCGAGACCTTTCCTTCAAGCGCGTCCCTTACGTTTTGCTGATTCAAGACCGAATCGCCGTGGCTTTCCGGCTCATGTGTCCTGGCCAGCACGATTCCGTCATGGTCGGTGATGGTATAATAGTTTATATGGTACAGGTCATGGGTAGGGGTAAACAGCCGCAGCAATTCCGCGGTATCGCGCTGCCTGACGGCTCTGATGACATCCGGGTTGAAGGCCATGGTAACGGCCGCTGTTTTTGAATATGCCCGTCCGTCATCCAGGCGGAGTTTTAGCCCGTTGACGTTGGCGATGAGTTTTTCCTGGATAAGGGAATCGCTGAACTCCACAAAACTTTTCGACAGAAAGACGATTTGAGCGGTAATAACGACGATCAGGATCGCCGTCAGAATAATATTCCCTTTCCCCTTAAAGGACCTGTTGTGCATCATCCCGATCTTCCTTTTTTAGAGTAATCAGTATGACGGCTTACTTCATGCTCCACTGGTCAAAAATCTTAAACCGGCCGGAGCAACCCCAACCTGCCATTATTTTATTGTTCCCCTGTTGACGTATTATTATAGCATAAACATAGGGTATTTTCAAATATTGGCCTGTTTGGCCATAGCCTGTAGGGTTGAGGTGTATACGGGATGTGGGGCGAGAGCAAGAATTTAGGCCTCTTTCGCCATTTCTATGATCAGCATATGAGCGCTTCCTTCCGGTTCCACCAGGATGCTTTCCTCCACAATTTCCAGGGCGTCCCGGGTGTGCAGCGCGGTGCCGTTGACGGTCGCCTTATCTTCGATCAGGACCAAGTAGGCCTGGCGTCCGGGCAGGACCGGAAATTCCAAGATGTCTCCTGAGGCCGCGGCGGCATAAACATTGATGTCCGCATGAATTTTGACCGGCGCCCGGGAATGACTGTTGCCGAGACTGGTGGCTATGGGCAGCCATCTGTTTTCCCTATCGGCAAAGATAAAGCGGAAATCGCCGTAATTGGGCGTAACCCCTTTTTTATCCGGCAGTATCCAAATTTGGAGGAAACGCAACAGGTCTTGGCCCAGGTTATGCTCACTATGAGTCACGCCTGTTCCGGCGCTCATATACTGCACCTGCCCCCGCGTCAGGGTATGCTGATTGCCCATGCTGTCCGCATGGGTCAGTTCTCCCTGGATAACATAGGAAATGATTTCCATATCCTTATGAGGGTGGGTGTCGAAGCCGGTGCCCGGCTGCACCAGGTCGTCGTTGAGTACGCGCAGAACACCGAACTGTATGTTCGAGGGATTGTGATATTCGGCGAATGAGAAATGGAAATGACTGTCCAGCCAGCCATGCCTGCCGCGTCCCATCTTCTGGCTGTCGATGTACCGGATCATAATTTTATACCTCTACCTCTTTATTTTGCAAGGATATTTTGCACTTCCTGCCATAAATTCTTGTAAGCGGCGGCAGCGGCGGAAGCGGGCAACGCCGCCGCCACAGGCTGCCGGTAGACGCCCATACGTTCAATGTCCGCCGAATAGGGAATAGCGGTGCGCAATACCCGGCTCCGTTCCCGCAGGGATTGCATCATCTCTGTATGGATCTTCTTGCGTTTCTCGACCATGGAAAAAAAGAGCACCATTTTCTCTTGCGCCAAACCTATCTTGTCAAGAAAGGCGAATAATTGATCCAAAGACAGCAGGGACAAGGTCGTGGGAATCACCGGCACCAGAATGTAATCAGCCGCGAATAAAACATTCTCCGACAAAAGGGTCAGGTTCGGCGGGCAATCGAGGATTATCCGGCCATACTCTTCCCGCAGGGGCGCCAGCACCTTGCCCAGCCTCGTGTGCGACTTCTTGCATTCGCCCAAGGCCAAGTCGATGTTACGGTAGGAAAAATCAGCGGGCAGCATATCGAGGCCGGGATAATCAGTGCCCTTTATGTTCTCTTCAATATGCCGACCGCCCCTGAGCAGCTTTTCCGCCCCGAATTTTTTGGACGGACGGATGCGGAAATAAAAGGAAGCCGAAGCCTGGGGATCCATGTCCAGAAGCAGGGTCTTGCCGGGCTGCTGCGCGGCAAGATAGGCCAGATTGACCGAAGTGGCTGTTTTCCCCACACCGCCCTTGATGTTGTAAACCGCAATGATGCTCATACAAGATCCCGTCGCTTCCTAAAAAGTTCATGAAACAGCGCGGCAGTTTTCTGGTCGCCGAATTCCGCGAACGCCTCGGCGAAATTGCCGCGCAGGCCCTGCTGTTCTTGAAACAGGCTCTGCAGCAGACCGCCGAGCGCCGCCGCCTGGTCAAAATTGCCCCGTAATCCCGCGGAAAGGCTGCTCAGGCTCTGGCTGATCATCCCCTGCTGCACAGAGAGATCGTTGAATCCCCCGAGAATGTCCTGCAATTTTTTTAGCTGCCGGATCAGGATTTCCAGTTCCTGTTTTGGGTAGAGGGAACCGAAAAATTCCACGACAAAGCGCAGTTTTTTGCACTGGATGCGCAAGCGATGCACTTCGGTATCGGCAGTGGCGGCATTCAGGCCGCGGCCGGCACGCATAACCAGCTTATACCGTTTTAGAATAACCCGGTCGGCAAGTTCCCGTACCGGCAGATCGGTCAAGTCCGCCTGCTGCCGATAAGGCCGCCTGAAAGCCCGCCGCCAGGCGTTGAAGAGCGCCTCGTTTTTCTTGGTACGAAGCGCGCGTACCAATCTTTTTTGTTCAATCTGCCGCTTGTGGCGCAACGTGGCGAAAAATTCCTCTAGCCCCGGCCGCAAAACGGGGGGCACCCGCTTGAGGTAGCCCTCGTATGCGAGAAGATAGACATCAAGATCGCGGGTAGGGCCGGTTAAGGCGCCGAGGCGGCGGAACATCCGGTTGAATCTTTCCGAGATCGAAGCGGGTAGAACCCGCTTCACCAGGCTCAGTCCGGAGCGGGTGCGGCGGATGGCGACCCGCAGGTCATGGAGAAATTCCGTATCATGATCGGCAAGCACTCCCGGTATATTGCGGGTGATCGCATCCAGCAGGGTTTGATAGATGCGGGTCATGGCCTCATGGGCGGTTTCGCCGTCACCAAGTTCAAGCAAGAATTTCGGGCTGTAATCAAGAGGTTTGCGGCCATTTGCCAGACACGCCTCTTCAACGCCGATCAAAGGCGAAACGGCCTGGGTAACACCGGCTTCGGCCAGAATGCGGCGGGCGCCCGCCTGCTCACTCTCATAGCCACGAATCCCGTGCAGGCGGAACAGGCAATGGCGCCGCTCCCCGTCAGTGGCCGTAGTGCGTTGAGTTTCTATCACAATCCGAGCCACTGTCTTATTGTCCCGGTTGAGTAAGCCAATCGGTCTGCGGCGCAAACGGGCCGTGGCCAGCGGCAACAGACAGCGAATGCCCAAAATCGGCGCCAGCAGCGCTCGCATTCCCCCGGGAGGGAAATCTAGAGCGGAACAGGACGTTTGCAGTTCAGGCCCATTCCGCTGCACGGTCGTCTCACCGCTGTCGGCATGGTACAAGGTCCAGCAGGAACCGTGGCAATGAAGCAGGCAACCCCGCTGATAGATCCGCCAATCGAAAGAGTCGGCATAAACCACCATGGCGCCGTATTCCGGCGCGATATCCAATTCGAACTCGGCGGCCAATGCGGTAAGCACTCCCTCAGTTGGCATAAGATCGGGCAACAACCAAGCGCCGGGGCGGTTCATTGCATTGCCTCTCAGCTCAGGTAATCAGCGTTGATCCGGGCTCAATCGTGAAAAAATCACAGGGATGGGCCCTATTTGCCACCCCACTCCATGTGTATAGCATATAGCTTCCGGGAAGCCAGCGCAACCCATTATTCCCGGCATTCCTGATTACTGCTTTATTCCAAACGAAGGTTTATAACAAAAACAAGAAGGAAGGCCGGACTTACCAGATTTCAAAATAATTTCCGCTATGCTGCTTGCATATTTTTTTCAGACGGGCGGCATCCCTGGAAAAACTATCCAAATCCGCATAGCTCCTCTTCCGGTTGCTCAGGCCGGCCGCCGACAGGCTGGCCAGAGGGAAATTTTCCGTCACCCCGTGGCGGTTCTTGGAAACTATGAAGCCCTGGTTGATATCGTCTTCCCGGTATAGGGCCAGGACTTCGCGGCTGAAATCTTCCAAGAGGCCCCGACAGAACGATTCCCCGTCATAATAATCAGCGATGACGATGAAGTCGTCCCCGCCGATGTGGCCCAGGAATTCATTTTTTTTGGCATATTTCTTCAACAGAGCAGAAACCAGCTTTAGCATCAAATCGCCGTTGGTGAAGCCATAGGCGTCATTGTAGCTTTTGAAATTGTCCAGGTCGAAGTAGGTGATGCAAAAAGGTCCCTCGCCGAAGAGACGGCTCTTGATCTCCTTTTCGATCAAAAGATTGCCGGGCAACCCGGTCAGCGGGTTAGAATGAACGGCTATGTCCAGTTGGACTTTGGTTGAAGTTTCCAGGAGATCCCTGACCGTAACCACGCCCTGGAACAGGCCGCGCTTTTCCACCACTATGGGGTTGTATATTTTATCGTAGGACCGCTGCATGGCCCGTCGGGAGGCGGAGTCCACCGGCATATTGTAGGGCACCTTAAGGAACGAAGTGTTCATGAGGTCCTTGATTTTCTTCTTGGAATGCAGGCTGTAACCGTAACGGCCGCCGAAGTGGTCGTTCAAGGCCGTCCGGCTCAAAAAACCGATTATTTTTTCATTTTCCACCACGCAGACTTCGGTGATGGTGGGGTTGGCCTTGGTCAGTTCAAAGATCTCGACGGCCCTGGTATCGGGCGGAAAAGTGCGTCTCAGTTTGGCCAAATGCCCGATTATCGGATAGACCGAGGTGGCGGTCGGCTCAATATAGTGCTTGGAGTAAAAGGAGGCGACCAGGTCCGCCGTTTCCGCTTTTACGCTAAAGCCTTCCTCGGGCGGAGCCAGAAAAAAGCCCTGGCCGTATGGCACCCCAAGTTGGATGAGGGTCTTGAGTTCCGCTTCGGTCTCTATGCCTTCGGCGATCAGGTTTATGTTTTCGCTCTGGCAGAATTCCTGGAAGGCCCGGCAAAGGGAAATCTTTATGTTGTCCTTGTCGATGTGGCGCACCAGGTTCATGTCCAGCTTCACGAATTCCGGCTGGACGCGGACCATCATGTTCAATCCGGAAAAGCCGCTGCCCATGTCGTCAATGGCGATGTTGAAACTTTGACCGCGGTAGTGGGCCACAGAATTGAGAAACACGTTCATGTCAATGACGGCCACCCGTTCCGTGAGTTCAAAGACTATCTCGTCGGTCTCGGCTCCGTATTCGACCAGGAATTTATGGGTCAGGCCGTTTTTGAAGTTTTCATCATTGATTATATTGGGGTTGACGTTCAAAAACAATTTCTTGAGCCGGGGTTTAAGGGCCAGTTTGGCCAGGGCCCTGGAGCGGCAGAGGCTTTCCAGGTCCCACAGGCGGCCCGCTTTTTCGGCCAGGCGAAACATGGTCTCAATGTCCATTTCGAGCCTGGGTTCTGATATCCGGCTTAGGGCCTCATAAGCCATTATTTCCCCGTCTTTCAGGGAGACAATGGGCTGAAAGACCGGCTTGATGAAGCCGCCGTCGATGATCCGGCCCAAATTGGTGAGGTTCGTTTTCTCAGAGGGGGTTTTTTCCGGCGGCATATCCGAGTCGCTTCCTGGGGTCTCATCGGCCGTGATCGCCCCGTCTCCCGGGGAAGCTGGGGACTGAAAGGGCGACGGCGTAGAGAAGCCGCCGCCTTTGCTCCGGTCTAAATAAGCGAAGGCCTGGTTTTCAGCAGCGGCACTTTCCGGCATGGCGGAGGGCTCCTCTCTGGTTTGGGCTTCAATTTCAGGTTAATTTTATTCTAGGCGGAGGCTAATAAAAAATAATCAATGGCGAGTAAAAATTTTGTCAGGTTTTGGAGCTGGGTCTCCAGAGGCTTCAGGCCTGGCAGCGCCCGCGATTTTTACATTTTTTTGACCTGAAGGCCGCAAAGTCTTTACATGGCCGGGCTAAAGTTGGCTTCAATACAGACTTTCACCAAAATCAACCGGGAGGTTCCGACCATGAAGAAATTTATCTCTATCCTCGGCGTTCTCGGGTTCCTCATTTTGGGGGCCGGGACGGCCCCGGCCGCTGATGAGGACAAGTCAATCATCGTCTATACCGCTTTGGAGGATGAATTAGTCACTGAATATCTTGAGGATTTCAAGCGCCACCACCCGGACCTGACCGTGAGCGTGGTGCGCGAGTCCACCGGCATCATAACCGCCCGGCTTCTGGCCGAAAAGGACCAACCCCAGGCCGATGTGGTTTGGGGCACGGCCGCTTCCTCCATGATGATCCTGGACAACCTGGGCCTTTTGGCCGGCTACGCCCCTGCCGGGGTCAACCGGATCCTGCCCCGGTTCAAATCCACCCAAGAGCCTCCAACCTGGGTGGGCATCGACGCCTGGGAAACCGCCTTCACCGTCAACACCGAAGAATTGGCCAAGGCGGGCCTTAAGGCCTCCGACATCAAGACCTACCAGGACCTCTTGAACCCCAAGCTCAAAGGCCAGATAGTCATGTCCAACCCCAGTTCTTCGGGCACCGGGTTTCTGACCGTCAGCGCCATTCTGCAACTGAACGGCAAGGATTCCGAGGCCGGTTGGGATTTCCTCACGGCCCTGGATCGGAACGTGGATCAATACGTCCACTCCGGCTCCAAGCCGGCCAAGATGGCCGCGGCCGGTGAATGCGCCGTGGGCATCAGCTTCGGTTACGCCGGGCTTAGCCAGAAGAAGAATTCCCCGGTGGAAATCGTATTCCCCGCCGAAGGCTCGGGCTGGGACCTGGAGGCCAATGCCCTGATGAAGAAGCCCCGGGTCAAGCCCGCGGCCAGGACCTTTTTGGACTGGGCCATATCCGACAGCGTCATGGAACTCTATCGGAAGAACTACCCCATCGTCACTATTGGCGTCAAGGGCGGTTATGAAGGCATTGAGGGTGATCCGATCAAGCAGCTCATCGACAACGACTTCGCCTGGGCCGCCGGCAACCGTGACACCATTCTGAAAAAGTGGGCGGAAAAGTTCGACGCCAAATCAGCCCCGAAATGACGATAAACAAGGCGGATTGAACATGAACTTCCTGGAAGTCAAAGGCATCAGCAAGAAATTCGGCGGCCAGACCGCTCTGGACCAGGTCAGCCTGGGCTTGGAAAAAGGCGAACTGGTCTGCCTCCTGGGGCCGTCGGGCTGCGGCAAGACCACCTTGCTGCGTATAATAGCCGGCCTGGAGACGGCCGACCGGGGCGAGGTCTGGCTGGAAGGCCGGGAGGCCACCTTTCTGCCCCCGGCCAGGCGGAATTTCGGCATCGTCTTTCAATCCTACGCCCTGTTCCCCAACATGACCGTCAGGCAGAATGTCCTCTTCGGCTTGGCCCAGAACAAGACCTTGGGGCGGGCCGAACGTGAGCAAAAAGCCGAAGAAGCCCTGGAAATGGTGGACCTGCGGCCCCATCGCCATAAATACCCCAACCAGTTGTCGGGCGGCCAGCAGCAGCGCACGGCCCTGGCCCGGGCCATCGCCATTTCCCCGACCGCCCTGCTTTTGGACGAACCCTTGTCGGCCCTGGACGCCAAGGTGCGGGCCAGGCTCAGGGGCGAAATCTGCCGCCTGCAGCGGGCCTTGGGCATCACGACCATCATGGTGACCCATGACCAGGAGGAAGCCATCACCATGGCCG
>Ga0082212_10002533_pt1 | contig 26592 bp, 26 predicted proteins | sample TergutNt197P3_FD_71548 | JGI IMG/M metagenome (GOLD analysis project Ga0082212, IMG submission 71548) | Neocapritermes taracua P3 segment gut microbial communities from Petit-Saut dam, French Guiana - Nt197 P3 | ecosystem: Host-associated > Arthropoda: Insects > Digestive system > Gut ...
ATCATCAGGATATGCGCCAATTATATCTCCGACCCTACCGAGCAACGCTACCGTTTTTGGTGGAACTATGTCCAAGGCCCCGCTGTGGGATGACGTCCTGACCGCCGCCTGCCGCCTCCAGCAAATCATCCCCCGGGCCGTGGCGAAGGAAGTTCGAAAAGGTGAGGAAGATGACCGGTCATACGACCAAATAAGGCGTTTGACCGGTATCTTCAGTTGGAGGGCGAAAAGATGAAAGAGCTTTATGCTCGAAGGGAGGCATTGACAATCCAGGCTTATGCCGGCAATGGATTGGCAATGGATTTTGGGGAGGGAAATTATATCAGAATCGAATATCTTCAATAACTTAAGGTGGTCGGGACGACTGGATTTGAACCAGCGACCCCCTGAACCCCATTCAGGTGCGCTACCAGGCTGCGCCACGTCCCGCACACAAAAGAGTATTATAACTTATTATGGATTCTGAGTCAATACTTATTTTTGAGGGCTTCACCGCCCGGGAAGAGGCCCTCATGGACGAGGCCCTCGCCCTGGCCGCCCTGGCCGCCGCCTCAGGCGAGGTGCCGGCCGGCGCTGTCCTGGCCGACCCCGAGGGCCGCCTGGCGGGGCGGGGCCGCAACCAGATGCTGGCCCTAGCCGACCCCACGGCCCATGCGGAAATCATGGCTATCCGGGCCGCCGCCCTCAAGGCCGGCAACTACCGCCTCACCGGCTATCTCCTGGTCTCCACCCTGGAGCCCTGCCCCATGTGCTTGATGGCCGCCATCCACGCCCGGGTCGGCCGGATCATCTTCGGGGCTCCGGAGCCCCGCTGGGGCGCGGCCGGCTCCCTCTTGAACCTAACCGAACTGGCCGGCCTCAACCACCGCCCCCTAGTGCGCGGGGGGCTCAAGGCCGAGGCCGGCCGGGAACTTATAACCGCTTTCTTCCAAGCCCGCCGCCAGGGGGCAAAAAGATTATTTACTCACCCTCGTTCAATATGAACCGCCTGAGAGTTTTCTTCAGGGCGCCCACGTCTATGGGCTTGGAGATGTGCCCGTCCATGCCGCCGGCCAGGCAGCGATCCCTCTCCTCGTCAAAGGCGTGGGCGGTCATGGCCAATATGACCAGCCCTTCGTAACGGGCTTCGGACCTTATATACCGGGTGGCCTCGTAACCGTCCATGACCGGCATCTGCAAATCCATCAGCACCGTGTCGAAGGCCGGCGAAAAGCCGTTCTCGTCGGCCTCCGCCAGCTTGGCCAGGGCTTCCTCGCCGTTTCCGGCCACCGTGACTTCAAGCCCCATTTTCTTTAAGAGCGACCTGGCCACCAGGACATTGACATCGTTGTCCTCCACCAGGAGGATGCGGTGGCCTTCCAGGCCGTGCGGCTCGTCCTCGGCGGCGGCCGGGGTTTGCCTGCCGGCCAGGAGGGCGGCCAGGGGGTCTTCCGGCGGGGCCGAGGTGTCCCGGCCGAAGACGCAGTGGAAGGCCATGGTCGTGCCCTGGTCGGGCTCGCTCTCCACAGTGATCTCCCCGTTCATGAGGCCCACCAGGCTTTTGGTGATGGTCAAGCCCAGGCCGGTGCCCCCGTAGCGCCGGGTTATGGTGCTGTCGGCCTGGGTGAAGGCCTGGAAGAGATTTGCGGCTTGCTCCCTGGTCATGCCTATGCCCGTGTCCTTGACGGTGAAGACCACGGTCACGTCTTCCCCGGTCTGGTCCTTGAGGCCGGCGGAAATGGTTATGGAGCCCTTATTGGTGAACTTGAAGGCGTTGCCGACGATATTGATGAAGATCTGCCTCAGGCGCAGGGGGTCGCCCAGGAGGGCGTCGGGTATTTCGGCGGCGCGTTCGAAAAAGAGGGCCACGCCGGTTTCGGCGCTCTTCTCGTGGAAGAATATGGAGATGTCCTCCATGACCCGTTTGAGGCTGAAGGGAATCTTCTCCACGGTCATCTTGCCGGCTTCCACCTTGGAGAAATCCAGAATATCGTTGATTATGCCCAGGAGGGCCTCGGCCGAGCGGTGGGCGTTGGAGGTGTATTCGTATTGCTGGGGGTCGAGTTCCGTCTGGAGCAGAAGGTGGGTCAGGCCGATGACCGCGTTCATGGGGGTTCTTATCTCGTGGCTCATGTTGGCCAGGAACTCGCTTTTGGCCTGACTGGCCGCCCGGGCGGCTTCAATGGCCCGGTTCAGCTCGGTGACGTCGCTCAAGATAAGGGCCGCGCCGTGGTCCTCTTTCCGGGCGCCGCCCATGGGCTGGAGATGGAGGACATAATGGCGGGTCTCCTGGCCGGCCCAAGCGACCCGGGATTGCCAGTGGTCGCCGGCCTGACTCTCGGGGCTGAAAATGGCGGCGGCCTCCGGCGGCAGATCCCGGCTCCGGCCTTCGGAAATTATGGCGGCCAGGAGGTCGGGCCGGTCCGGGCTGAGGTCCATTTCCGCCAGGATAGCCCTCATGGTCCGGTTGAGATAGACCGGTTCCCTTTCGTGGCCGAACAGGGCCAGGGCCCCGGGCAGGGAGTCGAGGTGGGTGCAGACGACCTCCAGCATGGCGTTGATGCCGAAGACGATGTTGGCGTAATCGCCCTGGTGGCCGGCCGGGTCCGCCCTTTGGCTCAGGAAGCCCGAGCTCACGGTTTTCGTCAGGCCGCCGATGTCGCTTATGACCTTGCGCACCTCACTGGACATGGTGTTGAAGGCTTCTCCCAGGCGGCCCATTTCGTCCGCCCAGGACAACAGACGCGGCGGCAACTGGCTGTCGAAGCGTCCCCGGGCCAGTTGGTTGGCGTTTTCGGTTATGAGGGCCAGGGGCCTGGTGAGAAGCCGGCTGGCGGTCAGGCGCAGGGCCGCGCCGAAGACGAGGATGGCGGCCACCGCTATCAGGAGGGAGACGAGGCTGGCCGCGCGGACCGCCCCCATGAAGTCGCTCTGGGGCACCAGGATGCCCAGGGACCACAGGGTGCCGCGAATGGGCGCGTAGCTCATGAACATCTGGCCTGTGTGGCCCTTGAAGGAGGTCGCTCCCGCCTGACCCTCTCTCATCAGGGCCAGCGTTTCCTCAAGGTCCCCGCCGAGGTCTTCGGCGGCCGTCTGCCGGCTGTAAACCTTGCCCAAGTCCCGGTGGGCCACGAACCGGCTCTCTTCGTTCAGAATGAAGGCCATGCCGTTCCGCCCGATGATGACGCCGCTCAGGATGTCGCTCAGGATGGCGTATTCGTGGCTGCCGACCAGGTAATAGGTCGTGATCTCGGTCTCCGGGATCTCCGGCTGTAAGGCGGTCAGGGGCGTGCCCATGGTTATCTCCAGCCCGCTGCCGCCCACGGTGGTGTCTTCAATGACCAGGTTCCCGGTCTCTTTCAGAGCGCTGTGGATCCGGCCCCCGGCCAGGCTGCGGGGGGCGTAGTTGGTGCCGAGGCTCAGGGCGCCGTTGGCCTCATACAGGCCCAGCCAGACGAAGCCTATGCCGCTCAAGACCCGGTCCAGCACGGCTTTCTTATCCGCTTCCGGAGTCCGGACACTGGTCAACACGTCGTTTTCCTTGAGCATCAGCATCTGGTTCGCCAAGGCGTGGAGATGGCCTTCCACGCCCATGGACGCCGTCCGGGCCATGACCGGCAGTACGCTGAGCATGATGGTGTTTATAAGGGAGGGCATGAAATAGGTCAGAACAGCCAGGAAGGCGGCGTTCAGGACAAGCACCATCAGAAAAGTGACCAGGATGAGCCTGAAAGCTAAACTCTTCCGCTTTTTCATTCAGGGCCGATCCTGGAGCGAAACGAAGGCCACCTTCTGGTTGCCGCGTTTGGCCTGGGTCATGGCCGCTTCAGCCAGGCGTTGAAAATTCGGGTGGGCGTGGGCGGCCCCCGGGATGGGGGTGACCAGGGCCGGATCCTGCCGGTTCAAGAGGCCCATGGTGTAGGCCCGGCTGTATTTGCTCTGATTGGTGCCCATGGTCAGGGAGCTGCGCCGCTTGTCGGCCATGTCCCAGGAACGGAGGAAGCCCCTGGAATTGCGGGAGTCGTATTGGGCGCTGACGATGCGGCCGTCGCAGACGTAGATGTTCAGGAATTCCTTCCAGCCCTGGGAATCGAATTCGACGGCCTCGGCCAGGTAATAGCCGTCCTTCAACATATCCTGGGGGCCTTCGGCGCAGGCCGTCATGATCCCCAGGGCCGCGGCCAGGGCCAGCCAAGCCAGGCCGCCCACCTGGCGTTCGTGCGGGCTTAGGGACATTCTAGGCCCCGGACCATCCGGCGGGCCGGAAATAAAGGTCAATAATCATAGTCGTCCACGTTGGCCAGGGTGAATTCCAGCCGGTCGGGCAGAAGGACCACGCCGGACCTCTCCGAGTAGGGGGCCGCCGGGTCCAGGACCGAGTTGGGCATTATCTCCACCAGGCCTATATCCGGCACGTCCACCCGGTCGCCCACCTTGATCTCGTTGCCCGAGGCCAGGTAATAGGCCAGGTAGCAGCTCAGGGCCCCCTGTATCCCGCAATCCCACAGGCCCCAGCGTTCCACCACCCCGTCCTGGCAATAGGCCCGCACGGCATTGGGCGAGGCAAAGCCGGTAATGGTCACGTCCCGGGCCGTCAGTCCCAGGTTTTTGGCGGCCTGGGTCTGGCCGGGCAGGGCCGTGGAGTCGTTGCAGATTATCAGGTCCACGTCCGGGTGTTCCTTGAGTATGGCCTCGCCCACGGTCACGGCCAAGAGCGCGTTCTGTTCGCTGTAATAGTTGTCCGGGGTCACATTTTCCCAATTGGGATAGGTCTCCCTGATGTAGCGTTCCCCGGCCTGGTGCCAGGAATTCTGGTCGGTCACCTGGGCCTGGGAATAGTGCCAGACGTATTTCACCTGTTCACTGGTGGGGTTTTTACCCCGCGAGTCCAGGCTCTTGGCCCCCATCTCCACCAGCATCCGCCCCAATTGCTCCGGCGTCCCCTGGGAGACCATCAATTGGCGGGCATCGCCGGCCACATCCGAATCCCAGGTGACCACCTTGACTCCGGCGGCCAGGGCCGCCTTCAAAGGCTGGTCCAGGGCCTGGGCGTCCAGGGACGAGATGGAGATGGCCGGGACCCGGCCGGCCGCCGCCTCTTCCACCAGGGCCGCCTGGCGGGCCGCAGCCGCCTCCGGGTGGCCCCGGTAATCGACCTTGAAACCGTGCTTGGCCGCATAGGCCTGGGCGCCCAGGTTGGCGGCCTCGAAAAAGGCGTTGCCCGTGAGCTTGGGTATGAAGACCACGGTTATTTCGGCCTGGCTCAAGTCCGGGCCCGGTGTGGGCGCCTGGGTTTCGCAACCCCCAGAAACCATGACCGCCAGCCAGAGGGTGAGCCCGAAGGTGAAAAAGCGGAACAGTTTTTCCATGGGAAAAACCTCTTCAGTTTGTTTAACAACTATAACTAAATCTAATTTTATCATAAATACACCCTTAAATCCAGGGGCTGTTGGCCCCTGGCCCCCAAATTCGACGACCTGGAGCCGAACCAACTTTCGGCCTCGGACGACCAGCTTTGCGCCGTATAGCCGCCCCTCGGATACGGGGTCTGGGGCCTACGGCCCCAGTTTGACTTGGCCCCGCTTTTTGCGTATCATTGGAATCATGTATAAAACATTGACAAATTTAAGCGAAATAGCCCCGGCAGTGGAGCGCAATTCGGCCGCTCAACACCGCAACAACCAGGCTAGGATCGCTGTTTTGCGCCGTGATTCCTCCGAGGGTTTTGTCCGGGTCTTCGACCAGGTGCCGCTATGCCTCCAGGTCAATGACCCCGAGGTGATCGGCTATGTGCCCGACCCCGAGACCCCCCACGGACTTTTCGGCTTCGAACGCCAGACCTGGCGCCGGCCCGAAGACCGGGCCCCCGGCCTTCTCCCGGCCGCCCGGCCGGTGGTGGAGGGCCTCTACCTCATCGGTTCCTCCGGCTCGGTGGGGTACAATCGCGATTCCGACCTGGATTTCTGGGTCTGCTTTGAAGAAGGGGCTTTCACTCCCCGCGGCTTCGGGTTGTTCCAGCGCAAACTGGCCGGCATAACGGAATGGGCTGACCGGGAGCACGGGGTCGAGACCAATTTCTACTGCGTCAACCTGGCCGACCTGGCCCTGGGCAGGATAACCCACCTGGCGGACGCCGAGACCGAGGGGGAAGTGGCCCCCCTCCTGCTCCTGGAGGAATTCTACCGCACCTTCATCCTGGTGGCGGGCCGGCTGCCCCTCTGGCCGGTCCTGCCCCCGGAGGGCCTGACTCTTAAAGGCTATAAGGCCGCCTCGGCCCTGGTCCGGGAGGCGGGAGCCGAATTCCTGGACTTGGGCTTCCCCGCCCTGCCCAAGCCCCAGCAGATCCTGGCCGCGGCCCTCTGGCTGGCCCACAAGTCCGAGGCCGACCCCTTAAAGGGGCTTATCAAGCTCACGGTTTTACTGGAATATGTGGAACATGATTTCCAGCGCCCTCTGTTGTGCGCCGAGGTCAAGGAAGTCGTGCTGAAAGCCTCTGAAAAAGACCTCCCCATCGACCCTTATGTGTTGACGATAGAACGGGTCACGGAATTTGGCCGGGACTTCATGACTCCCGTTCATCTGGAATTACTGCGCTCCGCCGTGGCGCTGAAGGTGCTGGGCGCCACGACCGACCTGCCGGACCCCCTGGGGCCGGCCTCCCCCAAGCGCCTGATCCTGGAAAAATGGTTGGTGCAGTGGGGCTGGCCGCCCTATCGCCTGGACAATCTGGCCACCTACAGCCTCTGCTGGACCGAACGGGAACGCCTGGAACTGAGCCAGAACGTACTTCAGGCCCTGGTCCGCCTCTATATCCGCATCGCCAACCGCCTGGCCAGCCACTACACCCGGGATGTCGATCCCCAGAGCAAGGAGCTCGCCCCCTTCGCGGCCCGCCTGCTGACCCGCCAGGCCGGCCTGGAGACCACCCTGGAAAGCCTGCCCTCCAAACGTCACCATCGCGCCTTGGGGGGCCGGCTGATTCTCAGGCCCGAGCCGGAATCCAGGCTCTGGACCCTCCACGCCCTGACCACCGCAGACGAGCTCCCAGGGACCGGCAATATAATCTACGCCAGCCACCGGGCGGCCCGGGTGGCCGCCTGGCTGGTTCATAACCAGTTCTCCCAGGGCCAACTCGAAAACATCGAACTTCGGCCCGCCGCGGACGGCCGGACCGTGGACCTTTTCGACCTGCCCGGCCTCCTTGATGAAATAGCCGCCTTCTTTCCCCCCCTGGACCTAGCCCACGAGGGCACTGTCTGGGCCGTCCGGCCCCCGGGCCTCGTTTTCCTGATCCTCAACTTTGAAGAGATTGAGGTCAAGGACGACGACATAGCCGCCGTGGACCTGATTTCGCGCACCGGCTGGGGCGAGATGCGGCACGAGCACCTGGGCCTGGGGCAGTTGAACAGCCTGGCCGACCGCTATTTGAAGATCGCCCAGGCCATCCTCAAGGGCGGGGCGGTCCGGCCCGAGAACCTGGTCTTTCACTCCCGGGCCCTCTCCCATCAGGCCCGCCAGGTCGTCGTCAATATCCGGGGAGCCCTCACGGCCCTCATTAAACAACATGCGGCATCGGCGGCCTCCGACCCCCGGTCCCGCCATATCGACTTGTGAGTATGAGATATTTTCTTCTGGCAGCCGCGATGGCCGGCCTGGCCCTGGTTGCGCCGGTTCCGGCCGCGCCGGCCGAAAACGCGGCTCCGGCGGAACGCCGGATCATCAGCCTCTACGCGGCCCACACCGAGGTTCTCCTGCGCCTGGGAGCCCGGGCCAACCTGGTGGGCATCTCCGAGCAGGAAACCTACGAAGGACCGGAGACAGCCGACTGGCAACCGCGCATTTTTACACCCCGCGACGATGTGGAAAAATTCCTGGCCGTCCGGCCGGACCTGGTGCTGGTCCGGCCCATGCATCTGTCCTCCAACCGCCATCTCATGGCCGCCTTGGGGCGGGCCGGAATCAAGGTCCTGGCCCGGCAGGTGCTGAAAAGTGACGAACTCTACGCCTATTGGCGGGAATTGGGGGCCCTGGTGGGCCGGGAAGCCGAAGCTGAAGACCTCATCGCCGACTTTGACCGCCAGGTCGCGGTCTATCGGGCCGCGGCCGACCGCCGGCCCCGGGCGGACAGGCCCGGAGTTTTCCTGGAGGCCATCCACACCCAGGTCAAGACCTTCACCCCGGATTCCCTGCCCGTCTGGCTGCTGGAACTGGCCGGGGGGCGCAACGTGGCCGCCGACGCCCGGGCCCCGCGCCCCGGCCTCATTATCGCCGATTACGGACCGGAACGGCTCCTGGCCCGGGCCGGAGAAGTTGATGTTTTCATCTCCCAGGCCGGCCACATGAACCGCGTCGGGCTCCGGCAGATCCTCGACAGGCCGGTCTATCAGCCCCTGGCGGCCTTCAAAACCGGCCGGGTCTATAAAATCCCCGAGGCCATCCTGGCCCGACCCACCCCGGCCCTTCTGGAGGGCTTAAGGGAACTGGCCCGGATGACCGGCCTCACGCCCGCGCCCTCCGGCCCGTGACCACCCCCCTTCCCCCTTTAAGCCGGGCAAGTCAAAAAAGTCCGGCTCTAGGCGGATCTCCCCCGCCGAAGCGAAATTTCAGACCCGAGGCGGAACTATTTCGGACTTCAGGCCCTTCCCCTGTCTGGCAAAAATGTGTTAGGTTCCATAACGATGCCGAAATACAACAGGCGGGAAGGACCGGGCTCGCGTTCATGAGAAAATGGCTGTCGGTGATTGATGTGAACTACAAGGGGCTGCTCACCCCCTATGCCATTATCGCTCTGGCGCTGGCCTTCATTTATTATATCATCGTGGCAACATCGCTCCCGGGAAGTCATCATTTATTCACGCATTGGGATTTGAATCTGATGGAAGACAGTGTCGCCAAGATAATATCCAACTTATATGATATGACAGAGCAAGAGGCCGCAGCTCTTCGAGAAATGAGAAATAGAGGCGAGCCGCCAAATGAGATGTTGGGATACCTTGAGAAGACGATCGAAGCGATGACGGACTCCTCGGGTGCGTACTGCGGCAGAATAACCGGCACCGTGTACGGCGTGCCCGCCAACATCGAGCGGCGGGGGGGCCCGAAAAATGAAGACGCGGAGTACTACCCTGTCAAAGCGTCCTCCGACAAGAGCGCGGATGACGACCTCTTGGTCGATCTGGTTTTTCATTTTGATCTGTCATCTATTAACATCAACCTCGTGTCGGGAGATGGCCTCCACCGGGTGGTGCTGAACCAGAAACTGGTCGTGAAGGCGCATTCGGACGAATGGCGGGGGCCGCCGGGAAAAAGATTTGTGGGCCTTCCGTTGAGCGAGGTCGGGAAAGAGTATAGCGAAATATACGATGAGCTCATATCAGGAGCAAAACCATTCTTTACCAAGATTATCGACATTGACGGTGAATTTGTCCTTGTCAAATTCAGGCGGGGACAGGATCCCGGGCTCCCCGCACCGGAATGGTATTTCGGCCTAATTGTGCCAGCCGACAACTTAGTCCGTTCCATCAAAATCCTGGCGGCCATCTTCTTCTTCTTTTTCCTTTTCCTGGTGTTCGTACTGACTTTCATCCTGCTGAGGAGCTTCGGGGCCAGAATGCGTGCCGAGGAGGAAACCAGGTTCAAATCATCCGTCCTCGCCAAGATGAGCCACGAGATACGCACGCCCCTGCACATCATCACGGAAATGAGCAAGCTCGCCCTGAAGAACTACGGACAGCCGCAAGGGCGCAATTATATTGAGCGCATCAAGCAGAATGGACGCTATCTGCATGACACCATTGGAGATATTATTGACGGCACGGAAAGAACTTCCGGCAAACTGCACATTCGGGTTGCTCCCTATGAGCCGGCTTCTCTTTTCGATAACGAGATCGAGAGCATCCGGTATTTCTTGAGAAAAAAAGACATTGAATTCACCACGGACATCACTCCGGATATCCCCCGCTTAATAATGGGCGACGAAGCCCGGGTACACCGGATTCTGCGCAACCTCCTGGTGAACGCCTCCAAATACACGGAAGAGGGCTTCATTAAATTGACGGTTCGCTGCCAACGCGAGGCCGAAGGCAGCCTCGTAATGACTTTCACGGTTGCCGACAGCGGCAGCGGCATTAGACCCGAGAATATGGGCGGTCTTTTTGAGGAATCTTCCGGCAGCGCCCAGGGGACGGGCCTGGGCCTCCCCATCACCAAAGAGTTGTGCCGCGCCATGGGTGGCGATATCACAGTGGAAAGCGAATACGGAGAGGGTTCGAAATTCACGGCCGCGATCCGGCAGAGTATAGCGGACTGCCCCCCTATGGGCGGCGACCCGGACAACACTATGCAAAAGTCCGTCCCTCGCGGCGTCCGGGTGTTGATTGTGGACGACAATGATGATAACCGCGAAATCATAACCCAACGGCTCAAGGACTACGGCCTGGAGGTCGATGCGGCTGAAAGCGGAGAAGAAGCCCTGGAACTGGCGGGGCGCAACGTCTATGCCATGGTGTTCATGGATATTCTTATGGATGGCGGCATGGACGGGGATGAAGCGATGCAGGCCCTGAAAAAGATCCCCGGCCATGACCGCACCCCGGTGGTGGCCATGACGGCTCAAGTCATGGCGGAATCGCGAAAACATTTCCTGGAACACGATGGATTCGATGATTTTCTCCCCAAATCCAAGGATTTTGACGCGCTGGACACCATTATCAACAAATGGATTCCACCGGAACCATCTCCCGAACTGACGTCCGGCGCGATCAGGCAGGAACTGACCCTTCGGCTGCTCAATGATCTGAGGCATTGCAGCTATGCGGCCGCCAAAAAGCACCCTGTAGGCCGGGCGTTTTGCGAGACAGTCAGCGGCCTGCTTGATCGTATGGATGTTCCGCCGCAGGCGCGCCTGGCGGCGGCCGCCTTGTCGGCGGCCTTGCGAAACGTTGATGAGGCGGAAGTTCGCCGGCTCTTGCCCGAGGTGTATGACGCCATTGCCGCCGCGGCGCTGGAAAAGAAGGAGGGCCAACGCTCTACCGAAGTTTTTGAGGAGACCCTCAGGCAACTCAAAACAGCCCTGGACAAAGGCGACAGCCAAGGCATCGAGGCCGGGAGGTACGCCTTGATGACCATGGACACCCTGAGCAGCCGGGAACGGGAACTGGTCTTTCGGCTCAATAACGCGATCTTTATGGATAACACGGAGCAAGCGGCTTTAGAGCTGGAGGCGTGGGTGAGTAATTCCAGGCCTAATGGTTGACATTGTAAAGGAGAGGCCCCATCGTGACAAAAACAAAAATATTCATTGTGGAAGATGATACCCTGCTGCGGGACGGGCTGGTGAAACTCATCAACGAGCAGGAAGATATGGAAGTGGCCGGCGTAACCGCCAATGCGGACAAAGCCCTGGACATGTGCCGGAAACTCGCCCCCGATCTGGCCCTGATCGACGTACTGTTGGAAGGCAGCAGTATCGACGGCATAGAGGAGGCGGCGGAAATAAGGCGGGAACTTCCGAAAGTCAAAATCGTAATAATGACGGCCTACCCCGAGATGACTTTTAAGGAAGATGCCCGCAATGCGGGTGCGCATAGTTTCATCTATAAAAACGCGGGCATTCAGCATGTATTGTATGTAATCCGCAGGACCATGAACGGCCAGGGCAGTTACGACGAAGGCAAAAGAACTCTTCCAAAATTCCCCTTTACCGAAATAGAAATAGAGATTATCCGTCTTGTCGGTCAACATAAAAATCGGAAAGAAATCTCCGAGAAATTGAACGCGTCCGAAGGCACCATCAAAGGGTACAATACCAAAATCCTGAATAAAGCCAAAGATGTCCTCGCCCTGGATAAAACCATCGAACCTGACGAATATGATAAGATCACGCAAGGCATCACGGAATTCGCCCTATATGCCCTGGCTAACGGCCTCATCTTACCGGGCTACAAAAAAAATAACGTGAGGATATCATTTCACGGCGAGATGGGCGTATGAAGCTTGATAATTTGCGGCTTTTCGGGAAAAACAGCGCGCCTTTGAAGGAAGTGCCCGCCAATAAGGCCTGGCTCCTTATAATGAAGGCCAGTTGCTGGCTTTATGCGCTCGGCTTTCCAATAGCGTACTTCGTTATGCCCAATTATAACCCTTTTGCGTACTGGGGTAATTTGATATTCCTAACCGCAGTCTTTGGCCTCGCCATTGACGGTATGTACCGCCTGAAACTTTTTTGGTATGTCATTATGTTGTGCTGGTGGCTGGCGTCATTTTTAATTTTCATAACCCACCCATCTTTTATGATAAAGAAAGAGTATCTATCTATTCTGGTGAATTACCGGTCTATCGTACTTATAAGCTACACATTGGATTGCACATTCGGGCTGGCCGCTATTTTCGCGGCTTGGAAGACACGCCAAAACATGGGGGGGCTTTCACCTGACAGCGCGGCCGCCAGGCAAGTTTCCCGCCTGAATACCCCTCCATATCCCAATCTTATCCGCCTTGTATGCGGCACGGTTATTATATTTACTCTGTTTGTCCTTTCGTTGTTCGGCATCCTGCTTAATTAGAGAGGTCGTTCCTCCTTCTTGAGTTGCTTAAAACCAAATAGGCATATATAATTATAAAAAACATCCGACCGGCGGGCTGTGGAGGCGCACTGCCCGGCTCGCCCGCGCCCAGAGGTTGCCCATGACTCTCATCTGTTCCGGCTCTTTGGCCTTTGACCGTCTCATGATCTATCCCGGCGTCTTTGCCGAGAGTTTCATCGCTGAAAAGCTCAACCAGGTGAGTCTTTCCTTCCTGGTGGACCGGGTCAGCCGGGCCTATGGGGGCACGGCCGGCAACATAGCCTATAACCTGGGGCTCTTAGGCGAAAAACCCCTGGTCGTCGCCTCCCTGGGGGACGACCCCGACGGCGCGGACTACCTCCGGCGCTTCCAGTCCTGGGGTTTTCCCCAGGAAGGCCTGAAAATCCAGCCCGGGCAGATGACCGCCAGCTGCACGGTGGCCACTGACCGGGACAACAACCAGTTCACTTTTTTCCATCCCGGGGCCATGCTGGCCCCCACCGGTTTCGACCCGACCTCCCTGGGCCCGCCTTACGACCGCCACCTGGCCATCATATCCGCCGGCGGCCCGCCCGAGATGCTCAGCCTGGCCGAGACCTACGACCGCCTGGGCCTGCCCTTTATCCTGGATGCCGGCCAGCAGATCCACACCTTCAGCCGGGACGAACTCCTGGTCCTGGCCGAGGGGGCCACCATCTATATTTCCAACGCCTATGAATTCGAACTTTTCAAAAAAATCACCGGCTTGGACCTGGAAGGGCTTTTCCAGCGCGTTCAGACAGTCATCATCACCCGGGGGGCCGAGGGCAGCGAGCTGATAGTTCCCGGCCGGGGCTCCCAGCACGTCAGCCCCGTGCCGGTCAAGCGTGCGGTCAACCCCACCGGGGCCGGCGACGCCTATCGGGCCGGCCTGATGACGGCCCTGGCCCGGGGTCAGGCCCTGGTCAGCGCCTGCCGCCTGGGCTCCACCGTGGCCTCCTTCTGCGTGGAAGTCGAGGGCACCCAGGACCAGAACTTCACCATCGGCGAAGTCCTGGCCCGCCACCAGGCCTTCTACCGGGAAAACCTGGGACTGTAGTGACTTTTCAGCGGCATTGTTTTACAATACGCGACGTTCAGACCGGTTGGGTTTGACTATTACGGTATTTATTTGCGGCTATCGCAACTTTCGGAGTCTTTTGCCATGTTCAATGCCCTTTTGCCCAAAGGCGCGCCGTTTTTTGAATTTCTCCTGCAACAAAACCAGTTTCTTTGCGCCGTATCCGCCGAACTGGTCAACATTTTCGAGAGTGGTTCGGACGAGGGAGAACAGAAGATATCCAAACTGGAGGCCGAGGCCGACCGCATTCACCTGACCATAACCCGGCACCTTTCCCGCGCCTTCATCACCCCCATCGACCGCGAGGATATTCTGCGCATCAACAACGCGCAGGAAGAGATCATCGACCTGTATAACAACCTGACCGACAGGTTTCATGTGCTGGAACTCACCCGCATCCCTTTCCCCATGCTCCAGCTGGCCAGCACCCTGAAGCTGATGGCGCCTCTTATCCGCTCCATGATCGAGGGACTTTCCAAAAAGAAGGACAGCCATAACACCCGGCAGTTCCTGGCTTTGCGCGACGAGTGCGAAAAGTTGCTCCGCACGGGCATCAAGAACCTGTACGAGGCGGAAAAGCTCGACATGGAGGCCCTGTTGGGCATTGTCAAATGGACCCGGGCCTATGACCGCATGGAACAGATCGTTGACCACATGGTGACGCTTTTCGAGGCCCTTGAAGAAGCGGTCCTGAAACATGTTTGAAGTCCCGCTCCTCTTGATAATCATCGTCGTCACGGCCTTGATCTTCGACTTTACCAACGGCGCGCACGACTGCGCCAATGCCATTGCTTCCGTGGTTTCGACCAAGGTGCTCACCCCGCGCGCGGCCGTCACAATGGCCGCGGTCCTCAACCTGTTAGGGGCTCTTATGGGCACCGAGGTGGCCCACACCCTGGGCGGCGGCATCGTGCGGCCGGAGGTCGTCGCCGGCAGCCATATCCTGGTGCTGGCCGCCCTGGTCGGCGCCATTTTCTGGAACTGCCTGACCTGGTATTTCGGCGTCCCCTCCTCTTCTTCCCACTCCCTGATCGGCGGGCTGATGGGCGCGGCTTTAGCCGATGCCGGCCCCGGCGCCTTAAACGGCCTGTCCATCCTCAAGAAAGTGATCCTGCCCCTTATTCTTTCTCCCTTGGGCGGTTTTGCCGTGGGCTTTTCGTTGATGACCCTGGTAACGATCATCTTCTTCCGCTTTCGCCGGCAAACGGTCAACCGTTTTTTCGGCAAGGCGCAGGTCTGCTCGGCCGCCTTCATGGCCCTTACCCACGGCCTTAACGACGCCCAGAAGACCATGGGGGTCATCACCCTGGCCTTACTCATCTTCGGCCAGATAGAGTCCATTGCCGTGCCGTTGTGGGTGAAAATCGCCTGCGCCCTGGCCATGGGCGCGGGGACCGGCGTCGGAGGGTGGAAAATAGTTAAGACCATGGGCCACAAAATCTTCAAGCTGGAGACGGTGCACGGCGCTTCAGCCGAAACTTCCGCGGCCCTGGTCATAGCCTGCGCCTCCGTGGTCGGCGCGCCCGTCAGCACGACGCAAACCATAACCGCCTGCATTTTCGGGGTAGGTTCGACCAAGCGTTTTTCAGCCGTGCGCTGGGGCGTGGTGGGCAACCTGATCATTGCCTGGATATTTACCATACCGGCCTCCGCCTGCGTAAGCGCCCTCTTCTTTTTTGTCCTGGATATTCTTTTCAAAGGCTTATAAAAATTAAGGAGTCAACATGAGCGGGGAAGCCGAGGCGCTGAAGGACCTGCGCGCCCGGATAGACGAACTTGATGACGAGATCCTGGACCTTATTCAAAGGCGGGCGGACCTGGCCCTTGAAATCGGCCGGATCAAGAAGCGCCACGCCCTGGCCGTGGTCGATCCGTCCCGGGAAAAGGCGGTGTTGGACCGGCTCATGATGAAGTCCCGGGGCCGGCCCTTGAAAGGCCAGGCCATCCGGGATATTTTTTCAGCCATTATCCGGGCCTGCCGAGGCGCGGAGGAAGAGGAGGTGAGGGCATGAGCCTGGTCAGCCGTAAAATGGAAACCGCCTTGGGCGGGGCCTCCCTGGTGCGCCGCATGTTTGAGGAAGGTTTACGCCTCAAGGCCGAATTCGGGGCTGATAAGGTCTTTGATTTTTCCCTCGGCAATCCCGACCTGCCGCCCCCGGCGGCCTTCCGGGAGACCCTGGCCCGGCTGGTCCGGGAGGACGCCCCCGGCGCCCACGGCTATATGCCCAATGCCGGCTGGCCCCGGGTGCGGGACAAGGTGGCCGAATACCTGAACGCCGAGCAGGGGGCCGGCCTGACCCGGCCCTTCACCGTCGATCAGGTGGTCATGACCGTGGGGGCGGCCGGGGGCCTGAACGTAGTCTTCAAGGCCCTTCTGGACCCCGGCGATGAAGTGGTCACCCCGCGGCCCTATTTCATGGAATACAATTTCTACGCCGACAACCACGGCGCCAGGCTGGTCCCGGCCGAGCCGGGCCCTGGTTTCAGCCTGGACCCGGAGGCCATAGCCGTCAGGCTGACCCCGGCCACCCGGGCCGTCCTCCTCAACTCGCCCCACAATCCCACCGGGGTCGTCTATCCCGCCGAGCAACTGGCGGCCCTGGGCCGTCTTTTGACCGAAGCCGGCGGGCGCCAGGGCCGCCCCATTTTCCTCATCGCCGACGAGCCTTACCGCAAGCTGACCTATGATGGCCTTAAGGCGCCCTCGGTCTTTCCGGCCCATCCCTATTCCATCGTGGTCCATTCCCATTCCAAGGATCTGTCCATACCCGGCGAGCGCATAGGCTACGCGGCCATAAACCCGGACCTGCCCGAGGGCGGCCCGGAACTTTTGGGGGCCCTGGCCCTGGCCAACCGGGTGCTGGGTTTCGTCAACGCCCCGTCCCTGATGCAGCTGGCCCTGGCCGAGCTTCAGGGCGAGAGCGTGGACGTGGGTCTTTACCAGCGCCGCCGGGACCTCTTCGTCCAGGGCTTAAGATCCCTGGGCTACCGGCTTAAAGAGCCGGCCGGGGCCTTCTACCTGTTTCCCGAAAGCCCCCTGGCCGATGACGGGGCTTTTGTGGAGATTCTGAAAGAGGAAAAAATCCTGGCCGTGCCCGGCCGGGGCTTTGCCGGCCCGGGCTATTTCCGCCTCTGTTTCTGCACGTCCGAGGAAGTCATTGAACGCGCTTTGCCCGGGTTCGCCCGGGCCTTGGTTAAGGCCGGCGGGGTTTGAGGAAGTAATAGCCCAGGTAAAAGGCCAGGAAGAGAAGACAAGCCCCGGCCGCGGCCAGATAGACCGTGGCGTAGCGGTGGGTCATGAAGGCCAGTTGGCCCATGATGAGGGAGCCCAGGCCGAAGCCCAGGTCGTAGGAATTCATGAAGGAGGCCGTGGCTTCGGTGCGGCGGTCCAGGGGCACGCCGGCCAGGGACAGGGCCTGGAGGGCGGGGAAGAGGGCGCCGCTGGACAGGCCGTATAAGAAGGAGGCGGTGAACAGGAGCCGGGGGCTGTCGGCCTGGTAGAGGATGAGCAGGGTGACCAGGAGCAGCCCGGCCGACGGCAGGATGACGTAGCGGTGGCCCAGGTGGTCGTAGAGGCGGCCGGAATTGAGCCGGGAAATCAATATGCCCACGGTGGACAGCACGAAAAAGCTGTCGGCGTGATTGAGGTTCCTTTCCTTGCAGAACAGGGCCATATAAACGATGATGGTGTTGAAGACCAGGCCCATGATGAACATCATCAGGGATTGAGGCCAGACCAGGCGGCTGAACAGCACCAGGCCCGGCCGGCGGTCGGCCCGGGGCGGGGGCAGGTTCACGTCCCGGATGGTCAGGGATACCCAGATGGAGGCCGCATAGCAGAGGGAGGCCGCCAGGAAGAGGGGCAGAAAGCCCCAGGTGTTCATCAGCCAGACCCCGAAGAAGGGGCCCAGAGCTAGGGCCAGGGTGGTGCCCAGGCCCAGGTAGCCCATGCCCTCGCCCATACGCGCCGGGGGGATGACCTGGGAGGCCAGGGAGGTCAAGAGGGTCGTGGCCAGGCCCAGGCCGGCCCCCTGCAGGAGCCGGACCCCCATGGCCAGATGGGTCTTGGTGGCCCAGTAATAAAAGATGACTGCCAAGCCGCAGGCCAAAAGCCCCAGGCGGGAGAGGGCCAGGGCCGAACGGCCGGCGACCAGGCGGTCGGCGGTCATGCGCATGGAGATGGAGGCAATGACAAAGACGCTGTAGATGCGTCCTATGTCCGCTTCCGTGGCCCCGAAGCTCTCCAGGTAAAGGGTCAGGGTGGGCAGGAGAATATCCAGGCCCAGGAAGATGAACAGGTTGATAAGCAGGAATTTTACGAAATTCCCGGTCCACAGCCGGCCCCGGCCGGGGTGTTCGGAGAGGCCTTCGGAAAAGGCGTCTGGCTCGGCCATGTTCACCCTGTGGTACAAATTTTTGGCAGTAAACCTTGGTCAGCATAAGACAATCGGCCGGACTTGGCAAGCCGGCGCTTTTTTTTTGCCTGATTCTGTGCTATGTTGGCCTGATACCAACGAAGGGGGAAGCGCTTTGAGCGAGGACCGACTTCGCAGCAAAGGCCGTAATCTGCGCCATTTTTCCGAGCATGATGATGACATGGTGCTGGGCGAGGAGCGCCTGCGCCAGTTGTCTGATTTTCTGCCCGCCGGCCTGGATCCGGGCCAGGCCATGAAATCTCTGACCAGCTATTACCAGGCCCTGGAGAAGGTTTTCAACGATTATCGGAAGGCGGCCAGCCAGGAGCGGCGCCAGTTGGAGAGCGACTGCCGGGCCCTTAACAAGACCGTCGAAGACCAGAAGCAGGAACTGGAACGCCTGACCGGCGACCTCTTGGAACTGACCAGCACCCTGGAGGAGCAGGAGAGCTTGCTGTCCACGGCCAACCAGAAGGTGACCAACTATGAAAAGCAGTTCAAGCGCTTCCACCGGGAAAACACCGATCTGACCAACAAGCTGACCCAGAAGGAGAACGACGCCATCTTCTTCCGCCAGGAACTGAACCGCAGCGTCCAGGAGAACGAGGCCGGGGCCTCGCTCCTGGCCACGGCCAACGCCCGCATTGAGGAACTGGAGCGCCGGATGGCCGTGGAGAAGGAAAACACCGCCGGCCACGAAAAGGAGGCCCGGCGGCTGGCGGTAGCTCTTTCCGAGAGCCAGAACAAAAACGCCATCACCGAGCGCAAGATGGAAGAGACAGTGGTCAAGTACAGCGATGAGGTGAGGCGGCTCACCGACCGGGCCAGCGCCGATGCCCACCACGAGATAGCTCTCCTGCGCAAGCGGGTCCGTTCCAACGTGGCCCCGGAGATGCGCGAATTCCGGCAGCTCCTGGCAGACAAGCCGAATACCGAGACGGCCAGCAACCTCAAGGCCCTGATGCAGAGGCTCCTGACCAAGCTGGAGCAGGCCGGCCTGGATTTGAAGTAGCGGGTTTCCCAAATAAAAAAGGGGGCTGCGCGCCCCCTTTTTTATTTGGCTTCAAACTCCAGGGCCAGGGAGGCCAGAACGGACGGGGCCAGGACCTCGGCCCGGAGGCCGGGGTCCAGGCCGAAATCGGCCAGGACCAGGGCGGCCCGTTTTCGGCCGTAGGCCCGGGCCAGGTTGTTCAAAAGGGTCTGGCGTCGGGCTCCGAAGGCGGCCAGGGTGAAGCGACCCAAAACTTCGGGCGTGACCGGCGGCTCGGCCTCGGGCGGGATCGGCCGGAACCTGACCACGGCCCCGGAAACCTTGGGCCGGGGGTGGAAAGCCGCCATAGGCACGGCCAGCACGGTTTCCACCCGGCACCACAGCCCCAGGGCCACACTCAGGCGGCCGTAAGCCCTGCTGCCCGGAGCCGCGGTCAGCCTGTCGGCCAGTTCCTTCTGGAGCATGAACAGGGCCCCGGAAAAAGCCCGCCGATGCCTCAGGAACCAGAACAGCACCGGGCTGGAGATGTTGTAGGGCAGGTTGCCGAAGAGGAAGCCCTGGAATCCGGCCGGGTCCAGGGCCAGGATGTCCCGGTTCAGCACGGTCAGCCGGTCCTCTTTGGGCAGGTTTTCAGCCAGGCCCCGGTCCAGTTCCACGGCCAGGATCTCGGCCCCGGCTTCCAGGAGGGGCCGGGTCAGAGCCCCCAGGCCGGGGCCGATTTCCAAGAGTTTTCCCCCGCCGGCCTCGGCCAGGATGATTTCCGTCAGGCGCCGGATCACCCCCTGGTCCCTAAGAAAGTTCTGGCCCCGGCTTTTGGCCGGCCAAAAGCCCAATTCTTTCAGTTCGTCCTTGATAAGAGCGGCCACGTCAGTCCACTGGCCAGCGGGGCCGGGCTTCATCGGCCAGGCCCAGGATGTTCCGGCCTTCGGCCAGTTGGCGGGCCCCCAGGTGGGCGATCATGGCCGCGTTGTCCGCGCACCAGGCCGGGGGCGGCACGAAGAGAGGCCGGCCTAAGGCCCGGGTCATGTCCAGGGCCGCAGCCCGCAAGACCGTGTTGGCCGCCACCCCGCCGGCCAGCACGGCCCCCCTGGCCCCGGTTGTCGAAAGGGCTGTCCGAAGTTTGTCCACCAGTACCTCCACCACCGCGGCCTGGAAGCCGGCGGCCAGGTCGGCCAAGGCCGGGTCATCGGCCGGCCGGCCGGCCAGCTTATCCCGATAAATGGTCAGCACCTGGGTTTTGAGCCCGCTGAAAGAAAAGTCCAAACCATCGCGCCACAGGGGCCGGGGCAGGCGAAAGGCTCCCGGGTCGCCCCGGGCGGCCAGTTCCTCAATGGCCCGGCCGCCGGGGTAGCCCAGGCCCAGGAGCTTGGCCGTCTTGTCAAAAGCCTCACCGGCGGCGTCGTCGCGGGTCCGGCCCAGGAGGCTGAAGGTCAGGTGGTCGGTCAGGAGGTAGAGGTGGCTATGGCCCCCGGAGACCACCAGGGCCACCAGAGGGAAATCCGGCTCCGGCAATGGCGGCTCAGGGGGCGGAGGGGCGCCCGGCCGGGTCATGAAGGGGGCCAGGGCGTGGGCCTTGACATGGTTGACCCCGGTGACGGGAAGACCGGTGGCCAAGCCCAGGCCCTTGGCGAAGTTCAGGGCCACCAGGAGGGCCCCCACCAGCCCCGGCCCCTGGGTCACGGCGAGGCCCTGGACCTCGGCCAGGGGGCGTCCGGCCTCGTCCAGGGCCTGGGCAACCACCTGGTCAACGGCCTCCAGGTGGGCCCGGCTGGCCAGTTCCGGCACCACGCCTCCGTAGCGGTGGTGGAGATCCACCTGCCCGCGGACCACTTCGGCCAGCACCACCCCGTCTTCATACAGGGCCGCCGCCGTTTCGTCGCAGGAACTCTCCAGGCCCAGAACCAGCATCCGGTCAGTTCAGGCGGGCCAGGATGGTCCCGGCCTCGTCCAGGAGCAGGATCTCCAATTTATGCTCGGCCGCGAACAGGCCGACTTCGCTGAGCAGCATGGCCTGGGCCCCATAGCGTCCGGGCCTGTCCGGGCAGAGCCGCGGTCTGAGGGTCAGGGCCTGGTCCCGGGTCTCAAAGACAGGCAGGGTCCGGCGGCCCCCCTGGTCCCGGTCCTCCATTTCCACGGCCAGAAGGGAGTCGCTGACCTTGGTTTCCTGGGCGGCCAGGACCCAGATCCATTCCAGGTTGGCCAGGTGGGCCGGGTGGCCCGGGGGAGGCGGGGTTTCAGGGCTGTTTTCGGTCATGGCGGCCCTCCTCCTGGCTTAAGCCACCCGTCGTAGGGCCGACATCAGTTCCTCTTGAGAGCCGTCTGCCCGAACGGCGTTCAGGTATTCAGCCGCATAGGCCGGATCCCGGCGAAAACTTTCAATGGTGGCGTCCTCATGGGAAATACAGGGTTCAGCCATGGTCACCTCATTCACCCGTTTCAGGAAATCGTCTTTAAAAGCTGCGGCTTGGTTCAGGTCGGAAACCGGCTTATCTCCTCCGCAAAGAAGAACGACCAAATGAAACCCATGCAGAAAGAAATTGATCCCGTAGCCAGGGCCGTGATCGATCCTTAATTCCGACACCACTTCCCGGCAAGGTCGGCAATTGCCGAGATTACCTTCAGCCAAGAGGTCCAGGCGTCGCAAAATCCTGACTTTGGCTTGGTAATCGTTCAGCGTACCCAACCACCGCTGAAACAAATCAACTCCGTCTTCGCTCAGATAGTGAACTACATTCATATCTTAATACAGTAGCTTATGAACGAAAAAGAGTCAATACGCTACGAAAAAACGATGGATATTAAAGCATAATTATGTTTAAATATTTTCATGGGCAATTTTCAGTTATGATTTTCAAGTTGGACAATTCTTCCGAGGCCAGGGCCCGGCGGGCCTGGCCGGCTTTTGTGCTGACCCTGGTCTTTATGGCCTACCTGGTGTTCCGGGGCGCGGCCCAAAGCGGGTATCAGTGGGACTGGTCCCGTGTGCCCGGCTTTCTCTGGAACTGGGCGGACCTTTCACCAGGCCCGCTCCTTAAAGGCCTCTGGGTGACCATAAAGGTTACCTTCTGGGCCTTCATTCTGACCTTTCTTTTGGGGTTGGCAACGGCGCTGGCCCGGCTCCTGGGAGGGCCGACGGCCCGCAGCCTGGCTTGGGTCTATCTGGAACTGATCCGCAATACTCCGCTGATGGTGCAGCTCTTCGTGATGTACTTCGTGCTGGGGCCGATATTGGGTCTGCCCCGCTTCTGGGCCGCTGTCCTGGCCCTCAGCCTTTTTGAGGGGGCCTATCTTTCCGAGATAATCCGCTCCGGCATTATGGCCGTCCAGGAAGGGCAATGGCAGGCCTCCTGGTGCCTGGGGCTGTCCACCGGGCAGACCTTTCGCCACGTGATCCTGCCCCAGACCGGCCCCATGCTGCTGCCGCCCACGGCCAGCCTGGTGATCTCCCTGATCAAGGACTCCTCCCTGGTCTCGATGATCGCCCTGTATGACCTGACCAAGGAAGTGCGGCTCCTGGTGGGGGAATATTACCTGGCTTTCGAACTCTGGCTCTGCGCGGCTGGTGTCTATCTGGCCCTGAACCTGTCGATTTCCTGGCTGGCTTCGGCCCTGGACCGCCGGATCGGAGAGGGGGGATAATGGGCAAGCAGCTTGGCGACCCCTTCATAATCATCGACGAGGTCCATAAGACTTATCCGGGCGGCCTGGACGCCTTGGCCGGGGTCTCCCTGACGGTCAGACGCAGCCAGACCGTGGTGCTTATCGGGCCGTCCGGCGCGGGCAAGTCAACCCTTTTGCGGTGCCTCTGCGGCCTGGAGACCATTGACCAGGGCCGGATCGTGGTCGAAGGCCAGGACCTGACGGCCGATGCCAAGCTGCGGCAGAAAATGCGGCCCGAGCTGGGAATGGTCTTCCAGTCCTTCAACCTCTTTCCCCACTTGACCGCCCTGGAAAACATCAGCCTGGCCCCGGTCAAAGTCCGCCGCCAATCTCCGGAGGCGGCCCGGACTCTGGGCCGGGAACTCCTGGAGAAAGTCGGGCTGGCCGACAAGGCCGAAGTCCGGCCGAGCCAGCTCTCGGGCGGCCAGCAACAGCGGGTGGCCATAGCCCGAGCCCTGGCCATGCAGCCCAAGGTCATGCTCTTTGACGAGGCCACTTCAGCCCTGGACCCGGAGATGATCGGCGAAGTCCTGGTGGTGATGAAGGATCTGGCTCTTTCGGGGGTGACCATGCTGGTGGTGACCCACGAAATGGGCTTCGCCCGGGAAGCCGGGGATCTGATCGTCTTCATGGACCAGGGCCGGATCCTGGAGGAAACCCCGGCCGAGGAATTTTTCCACAACCCCGCTTCAAGCCGGGCCGGAGCGTTCATCAATAAAATTCTTGAGAGTAAATAAGGAGATCAACTATGAGTCATAAAAGCATCGCCGCCCTGGTCGCCGTTCTCCTCCTGGCTCTGCCCGGCGCGGTCCGGGCTCAGTCGCCGACGCCGGAGGCGGCCCAAGCCTGGCAAAACAACCCTTGGGTGGACAAGATCAAAGAGCGGGGAGTCCTGAAAGTCGGGTTCGACACCTTCGTGCCCTGGGCCATGAAGAACAAAAAGGGCGATTATGTGGGCTTTGAAATTGAAGTGGCCAAGGCCCTGGCCGAAGACCTGGGCGTGGCCGCCGAGTTTGTACCCACCGCCTGGGACGGCATCATCCCGGCCCTGTTGACCTCGAAATTCGACGTCATCATCGGCGGCATGGGCATCACCGAGGAACGCCGGCAAAGGGTGGCCTTTACCGACCCTTATGAGTTCTCCGGAATCGGCATCGCCGCTTCCCGGGTCTCGGCCCCCGGCCTGTCGTCCCTTTCGGATTTCAACAAAAAGAATATCGTGGTGGCTGTCAAAGGAGGCACCACCGCGGCCATCGCGGCCAAGGAACTCCTGCCCGAAGCCACCATTGAGGCCTTTGACACCGAAGGCCAGACCATGCAGGAACTCTTAAGCGGCCGAGCCCAGGCCATCCTGGCCGCGGCGCCTTTTCCGGCCGACCTGGCCGCCCGCAACCCGGACCGTATTTATGTGCCCATTTCCGGAACTCTGACCAAGGAACCCATCGGTATGGCCCTCCGCGATACCGAAGCTCTGCCGGCCTTGAACGCCTGGATTGAATCCCGCCAGACCAGCGGTTGGCTCAGTGACCGCTGGAGCTACTGGTTCGAAACTCTGGACTGGGAACCGGAGGTCCGCTAGGGAGGCGCCGCTTTAATGGCCTTTTTGCCCTCTGGCGGCGTTGCTCACGTTTTTTATTGCTCGAAATATGTTCATATATTTCTGCGCATAAAAAGCGTTCGCGCCTAGCCATAGAACAAAAATTATCATTAATCAGCGCCTCCCTAGAGCATTTTTACATTTAAAGGTCATTGAAAAATGCTCTATAATACCCGGCCCCAATTGGCCCGCCGCGGCTTTGGCCCGAGCGACCTGTTCTGGATTACGAGCCTGGCCTTGGTCCTGTTCTGGCTCTGGCGGCACATTCTGAACGATTATGCCTACAACTGGGATTGGAGCTTCGTACCTCGGCTCCTGGTCCAGGTTGACGAAAGCGGGCGTCTTTCGCCGGGCATCCTGGGGTCCGGTTTACTACTGACCGTAAAGCTCAGTTTCTGGGCCGCCGCCGGCGCCCTGGTCTGGGGCCTGGTCCTGGCCCTGAGCCGCCTGAGCCACAGCCTATATCTGGGCCTTTTGGCCCGGGCCATGGTTGAAGGCGCCCGCAACATCCCTCCCCTGGTGCTGATTTTCATCTTCTACTATTTCTTAAGCGATCAGGTTCTGCCCTGGCCGACCTTGCTGGCCTGGCTGAAAAAACTTCCGCCGCCTGCCCAATCAACCTTGGCGGCCCTGGCCGTGCCGGTGGACGCCCTGCCCTCCTTTGTCTCGGGGGCGGCGGCCCTGGCCGTCTATGAAGGCGCCTATTTCGCCGAAATATTCCGCGGCGGCATCAATTCCATCGACCGGGGCCAGTGGGAGGCCTCCTGGTGCCTAGGTCTCTCCAGGACCCAACAATACCGCTCGATCATCCTGCCGCAGGTTTTCCGGCGCACCGCGCCCCAACTGGCCGGCCAGTTCATCTCCACCCTCAAGGATTCCTCGATCGTGGCGGTCATCAGCCTTCAAGAGCTGACCTACAGCGGCCAACAAATCGAAGCCACTACCCATCAGACCAACGAAGTGTGGCTGATGGTGGCCGCCCTGTATTTTCTGGTCAACTTCGCGCTTTCCACCGCCTTCAGACGCCTGGAAAAGTAAAGAAGTATTATTATGGAAACTCTTGCGCGGACAATCAAGGAAAAGGCTATAGAGCTTGGATACGAGAAGTGCGGGATCATAAAACTTTCTGACTACGCCGGATTCTCGGACAAACTCAAGGAGCGGATGTCTCGCCTCTTTCTGGGCAGGCTTCAATACGCGCAGTTTACGAAACTTGGAACTCCCGAAAAAGATCGCCCCTGGGTAAAGTCTATCGTCACGGCAGTCCGCAACTATGCGGGATATAATGTGCCGGAAGGGTTTGAAGGGGTTTACGCTAAAGCCTATATGTTCGATGTCAGGGTGGGCCAAGACTTAGATGGATACAAGGCCAGAGAGCGGTTCGGCGCTTTTCTGGAAAACCTGGGGCTAAAGACCGCCAGCGAACCCAAATTCGGCTTGGTCGGACTACGCTGGGCCGCCCATAAAGCCGGGCTGGGGCTTATACGCAAAAACAACTTTTTCTATACGGAGAACGGCTCATGGAATAGTATCGAAGGCTGGCTTATTGACCGGGAATTGGAGCTCATGGAAAAGCCCGCGCTTAGTGAATGTCCTGATAACTGTAATAAATGTATAGATGCGTGTCCGACCGGCAGCTTATCACGTCCATATACGATGGCGCTTATCAAGTGCGCGAGTTTTATCAACTCAATGTCCGTCGAAAAGGGCCTGGGAATGCCCTCTCTTACGACGGCCGCCAAAGTCGGACCCAGGTTATATGGCTGTGACACCTGCCAGGATGTATGCCCGTTCAACAAAGGGAAATGGCGGGGGGGCTGTGATTTCCCCGGACTCAGCGAGCGGGCCGAATACATGCGGCCCGAAAAAATCATGGCAATGGGTTACGATGAGATAGCCAAGACTCTCAAGCCCCAATTCTTCTATATCGGCCTGAACAACATGAACAATCTTTGGAAATGGAAAATAAACGCTCTTACCGTTATGATGAATGACTTTAAAGAGGGATATACAGCGCCGATCAAATCCGGCCTGGGTGATACTGACAAGCGCGTCCGCAAATTTGCCAAAAAAGTCTGCTCCAAACTTGGAATCTGAATTCTGGTTATGTTGAAAATTTTTATTTAAACGGGCGGGGTTAGGCCCAGAGTTTAATGATGAAGGGCGACTCCAAAGGGAAGAAAGGGAGCGGGCGGCAGTTCCCTCTTTGGAGTCAGCCCGTGCCAAGGCCAGCCAGGTCGAAAGGGGGGACGAAAGCCCCAAGCCAGTCGTCGGCATGAGGTACTGAG
>Ga0082212_10002534_pt1 | contig 26577 bp, 25 predicted proteins | sample TergutNt197P3_FD_71548 | JGI IMG/M metagenome (GOLD analysis project Ga0082212, IMG submission 71548) | Neocapritermes taracua P3 segment gut microbial communities from Petit-Saut dam, French Guiana - Nt197 P3 | ecosystem: Host-associated > Arthropoda: Insects > Digestive system > Gut ...
ACAGTCGCCTCCTCTGCCTCATCATTGAGTCTGTCCAATAAGTCCTCTAATGGGTCTTATGCATTTTGGCACATAAGGCAACCCAATCTTTGAAAATTTTCTTGCCCACAGGGAATCTATGACAAAATCTTACATCAGTACTCTCTTCTTGTCAAATCTTGTAACTTGCGCGGGTGCATATTTTAATCAATTATCTTAATTGCAAAGGTTTTTGAATAATATATTCTCACTACCATTCTAACAAAAGAGACTGCTCGTATTTGCATAAGAAGAGCAGTCGCGTACTTTATTAGTCGCTTAGGTTGCAACAACATCAATAAAAAACAAGAAAATCCACATTCTGAATCCTGAATACTGAATACTGGATACTTGCGGGCGTAGCCCGCATTAGATATATCCATTTTACGCCATTATCGGCTCTTGCACTTTTAAAATATGCACCCAACTTGCGCTTATCCTGGGCTACGTCAGGCGGGGATTGGAGGCTCCCTATCTCCAATCATACATCGTGCCTCATTTTACTGAGTTCGTTAGCAACCTCCGTTCCTCCGAATTGGGTTTTTGGGGAAGGGTACCAGTTCAGCCGCCTAGATAGCCCAAGCTTCGGCAGGACGAAACTTGGGCTAGGGATTGTTACGAGCCCGTGTGATTTCTGTCTCCATGCCCCAAAACCAACATTCAGGGGAATACAGAAAGCCTAAGAACACAGCAAATCGAGGCCTTAGGTAGAGGTGGAGAGAGGGAGAACCCAATCTCCTGCCTGACGTAGCCCATGGAATGGGGAAAACAATACGCGGGCTTTTGGGTTCTTCCGAAGCCCAACCCTACCTGAGGCCTGTTACGAGCCTACATGGTTTCTATCTTCCCCTCCCCAACAACCCTACCTGAGGACTGTTACGAGCCCACATGGTTTCTGCCCCTTTCGCGGGCTTTTGGCGGCTTCCGAGCCCACAATTGTCTGAGCAAATTAATATCAGCGATGGAAAATAGTATACATTGACAAAAAAATGCATCTTTATTAATATACTCATATTGAGGTTTCGCAATATGGAGGGGTTTCCGATGGAAAAGAGACGTTCAGCGACAAGACTGCGTATGACAGGGATCATATTGATATTGTCTATGTTTTGTTTATCCGCTTGTGTTGGGTATGAACGCCTGAACGTCCAATCAGATGTCCCTTCTGTTCCTGAGTTCGTTGCAAAGAATTCGGCGCTTCTAGACCAATATTGGTATTATAGCCGTCTTGATTCCGCGAAACAGGCAGCTTATCAAGAGCTGTACAGTGCCGTTCAAGCTTGGTTCAGCGACGATGATACGGATCTGTCGCCGTTTATTTATACTCTTGATTTGCCCGGTCGCACGGTTGACGGTATTGATGCTTTTTTGGACATGAGATTAGATCATACTCTTATATCGGATTATTTCAATCGAACCCTTAGCTATTTGGACACGGAAGATTCTGTAACTTTTTATGGCATGAACACTGATGAGGCTCTCGCGTTTTTTGGCGGTCCATCGGTCGTCCGTCAACAGGTTCGCGAAATTGAGGCCGCCGCGGATGTGTTTCTGTCTTGTCTTGATGAGTCCATGAGCGACTATGAGAAATATTGGGCAATCGCTAAGAAACTTTGTGACGAAACAAAATACGATAATGAAGCCGGTGCGGATATCGCCAACAATCCGGGCAGTTTCTCTCAGATGGCCTGGACAGCGACTTCGGTTTACGGCGGACTTGTCAAGCATCGCTCGGTTTGTCAAGGGTTTGCGCAAACCTATAAATATCTGTGCAACCGCGCGGGGCTTTTTTGCACAATCGGAAACGGCACTTCTTTAAGGAATGTTCTTCATGCCTGGAACGTTATCGAATTGGATGACGGCTATTACCATGTGGATATCACTTGGATGCTATCCCATAAAAACCGGTATTTTTGTTTGAATGATCAGCAGCTTTTGGTTGATCACATTGTTACCGATAAGGCTATTCCCGAGTGTAACGGCAGCTTATTTGCCTATCAGGGTAAGTTGACCAAAAGATAGGACTCCGGGGACGGCGCCTAGCATTCTGGGATGTAGGATTCTTTCAGGGACATAAGGATATAGTCAAGTCTGATTTTTTGGAGTCTGCCGTTGAGGGCAGCTTCTTTTTTTTCAGGGAGGGTGTGCCAAGATAAGGGACTCATATGGATGAAGTGTTCTATGTTTTCGGCGGCAGGAACATCGTATGTGAGTCGCCGGGTTTCTGAGACGGAGAATTGTAAGGGGATTTGTTGACGCAGAGTGTTTGGCACAGAGTCCTGAGTTTCTTCAAGGGGGCACAAAGCCTGTCGGATCTCTTTGAAATGATCAGGGCCGGGCATGACCTTGATTAATACCCCCCCTGGGGCGAGGAGGCGTCTGAATTCAGCGTAGTTGGCCGGGGCCAGTATGTTGAAGATGATGTCTTGGGTGTTGTCGGCTATGGGAGGCCGGGCGAGATCGGCAACACACCAGGTTAGGGTTGGGTGGGTTTGAGCAGCGATTTTTATGGCGTCTTTGCAGATATCTATACCCAGGCCCAGAACGGTTTGCGGTGGGTCGGTACGGTTGGGAACCGGATGAAGGTCAAAAATTTTTTGAATAAGGGCAGCAAGCAAGGATCCGTCGCCGCAGCCGGCATCCAGCACGGTGGCTGCGCGTGGGTGAGGGTTTCGAGGATTCGTCGAATGCGTGTGAGCCGGCCGGGACACGGATTGTGATGGTGTGTGTTGGCAAGCGATGAGGTTGCTGAGGCCGGAGACCAGAGGGTCAAAAACACCGTTGCAAAAAAGGTGTTGGCGGGCCCGGTAGAGGATTTTGGTGTATTGGGTTTTGACGGGGGAGAGTTGCAGGTTCAGATAACCTTGGCGGGCACGGTCAAAGTTATGATTTTGCGGGCAAAAGGCGTTTTTATCGGTTGTCGTCAAAGTGTCGCCGCAGATCGGGCACAGGAGGTGAGGGTATGGGATCATGATTGTTGTCCTTTCAAATGATGAACCTTTTGCAGTTTGTCCGAATACCATGGATTAGAAGTCATGATTATTGACGGATTGGCTGCTACGCTTGTTTCTTCATAATAGCTTAAATGTCGAGAATAATAAAGGATGGGAAGGAGGAAAATTGTTGTCGAAAATTTGTCTTGACAAATTCCTAGTAAATAGATAGGATATAGAAACGAGGAGTTGATGAATGTTGAAGTTCACGACGCGGGGAAGGTATAGTGTGCAGATCATGGTGGATCTTTCTCAACATATCTCCGAAGGGCCGATTTCTTTGAAGAGCATTGCCGATAGGCACAATCTCTCGGAGAGTTATCTGGAACAGCTGATTTCCGAACTGCGAAAAGCGGATTTGGTCAGAAGTGTTCGGGGGGCTCAAGGAGGTTATGTTCTGCAGAGAGATCCGGGGCAAATCACCGTGGGGGAAATTATCCGCTCGGTTGCCGGATCCATAGCGCCTGTGGATTGTGAACATCAGACGGAAACAATGTCTTGCAGGTGCGATCCTGACGAACAATGCCTAACCAGGGATCTCTGGGTCAGGGTTCGCGATTCTGTCAATGAATTGGTTGATTCGATTTATCTGTCGGATCTGGTTAAGCAGCCAATGGATCGATCGAGTTTAAATTAATTATGCCGGCACGATAAGGAAGATCGTGGGGGCGCCAAAAAAAGGAGAATGTATTATATGTATAAATTAAGTGATAATCATCCGGATCAATCGAAACAAACCGGGGTGGTTCGGCAGGCGAATTCTGTGGGTGTGGGTCAGACAGCTGAGGTTCATCAGGCAGGGCGAGCGAGTCACGCAAGCCACACAAGTCAAGCAAGCCACACAAGTCACGCAAGTCAGATCGGCCCGGCAAATCACACGGGGGCTGCGGGACGGAGGGTTTATTTGGATAACAGCGCGACGACACCTCAGGATTATCGGGTGACGGAAGCGATGATGGCTTTCATGACAGAAACCTATGGGAATCCGTCGAGTGTTCATCAGTTTGGCCGTGTGGCCCGGACTGCCGTTGAGAAGGCCCGGGGGCAGGTGGCTGACCTGATTGGGGCGACTCCCGAGGAGATTGTTTTTCTTAGCGGCGGGACAGAGGCCAATAATTTGGCGATTCAGGGTGTCGCTCATGCCCGGGCGAACAAGGGACACCATTTGATTACGACTGCCATTGAGCATCATGCGGTGTTGGATGTGATGGAGGATTTGGCCAAGAACGGGTATGAACTGACGGTTTTGCCTGTAGATTCCGAGGGGTTGGTCAGTGTGGCGGAGGTTCAGGCGGCTATCCGTCCGGATACGATTCTGATCAGCGTGATGCATGCCAATAATGAGATCGGCAGTATCCAACCAATTGCGGAAATCGGGACTTTGGCCCGGGAGAACGGCGTGCTTTTCCATGTGGACGCGGTGCAAAGTCTTGGCAAATTGCCGATTTCGGTGATTGATATGAATATCGATATGTTGAGCGTTTCAGGGCACAAAATCTATGGGCCAAAGGGCATCGGAGCTTTGTATATTCGCAAGGGGGTCAAGATTAAACCGATGACTCTTGGCGGCGGTCAGGAACGCAATATCAGGCCGGGGACTGAGAATGTAGCGGGGATTATCGGGTTCGGTGAGGCTTGCCGTTTGGCGGCGGAAGGTATGGGAGGGGCTTTTGCGGTTGAACTCTTGCGTGACAAACTCCTGAACGGTATTGTCGAGCGGATATCTGATGTGGTTGTGAACGGACCTCTTGGGGATAAACGGATGCCCAATAATGTTAATGTGAGTATTAAATTTGTTGAGGGAGAGTCTCTCTTGCTGAGCCTGGATATGCAAGGGATTGCCGCTTCAAGCGGATCGGCGTGCACTTCAGGGTCTCTTGATCCGTCTCATGTGTTGATGGCGATTGGGTTGCCTCATGAGATTGCCCATGGATCCCTTCGATTGACTTTGGGGAAACAGACGACTGAGGAAGATGTCGATTATGTTTTGGAGAAGCTGCCTCCGATAGTCGAGCGCCTTAGGGCGATGTCGCCGTTGTGCGATTGCGCGGCTTCGCAGCATTGAATTCAGATTTCGAGGTTCAGTTTAATCTTTGAGGAGGATAGAGCTATGTATTCGGAAAAAGTCATTGACCATTTCAACAATCCGCGTAATGTGGGGGAGATCCCTGACGCGAATGGTGTTGGGCAGGTTGGGAATGCCAAGTGCGGGGATATTATGAGGATCTCTGTGCTGGTGGAGAATGATGTCATTCAAGACATAAAATTCAAAACTTTTGGCTGTGGCGCCGCTGTTGCGACGAGCAGTATGGTGACTGAGATGGTTAAGGGTAAGACGGTTCAGGAGGCTATGTCTGTGACGAATAAGGCGGTGGCTGAGGCTTTGGGAGGGCTTCCCGGTGAGAAGCTGCATTGTTCGAATCTGGCTGCTGATGCCGTCCATGCCGCACTCAATGACTATACCGAGAAGAAGATGCGGGTCTAGCTCGCCATGGGATGCTTATGAAAAAACGGATGGCTGTGGCTTTGAGCGGGGGAGTTGATAGTGCCGTCGCGGCGGCTTTGTTGCTGGAACAGGGTTATGAGGTTTTCGGCGCGACGATGCTTTTGCGGGATCCGGTGGCTTCAGACCATGGTCTGTTGGTGTCTCCTGTGGATTCAGCAGCTCGGGTGGCTTCCTTTTTAGGGATCGAGCATGTTGTTGTCGATTTACGGGGGGTTTTTGCTGAGGAAGTTATTGACAGTTTTGTGTTGTCATACATGAGCGGCGAAACGCCGAACCCTTGCATAAGTTGTAATGTTCGCATTAAATTCGGGGTGTTCTTAGAGTCCGTTCTGGATTTGGGGGCGGAAGCTATGGCGACGGGGCATTATGCTCTCATAAACCGACGGGGGGAGTCCGGGCGGTTCTATCTTAGGCGAGCTGTTGACCGGCTCAAGGATCAAAGCTATATGCTGTATGCTTTGAGCCAAGAGCAACTGAAGAGAGTTGAGTTGCCTTTGGGTGTCCTGACGAAGGAAGAGGTTCGCGAGGTTGCGCGCCGTCTGGGGCTTTGGGATGCTGTGGATAGACAGGAAAGCCAGGATATTTGTTTTGTTGACCGTAAGAGGGGGTATATTGATCTGATCTCGGCTCGGGGGCCTTTGCAACCGGGGGTTTTCGTCGATACGGAAGGACGCGTTTTGGGTTCCCATCCGGGAATTGAGCATTTCACTCTGGGTCAGCGAAAGAGGTTGGGAATCGCTTTGGGAGAGAGGGTTTCTGTGGTTGGAATTGATCCTGTTCGACGGGAAATTATTTTGGGCAAAGAAAATGATGTTTATAAGCAGGAATTGTGGACCAGTAAGTTGAATTGGATCTTTTGGGAGAATTGTAATGAATTCGTGTCGGGAGTTACTGTCCAGGCAAAAATTCGTTATCAAGCTCCGGCGGTAGAGGCCCGGATCTTTCGTGATTCGGGCGGGGTCCGCGTGGTTTTCGCCGAGGCTCAAAGAGCGATTACCCCCGGTCAGGCCGTCGTGTTCTATCAGGGAGACGTGGTCCTGGGCGGAGGTGTTATCGAGAGGTCGGGATGAGACGGTGTCGCAGGATGTTTGAAACCGACGGATTGCGCGAATACTACATTAGAGTAGAAATTCTCGAACTGTTGAAATCAGGTGATGGCGTGAAGCGTATGAGCGAACTGATTGGCTTGCCGGTTCTGGGGGCCAGTCAGGGCCCGTCGTTGGGGGATGTCTGCGATGTTGTCTTCGACGAACAGGAGGATACTCTGTTGGGGGTATTGACGGATCCGGCGGATCCGGCCATAACCGGAGGGTACTGGCTCGCCCGGAAGGATATTGAGAGTATCAGTCCGTTGGGTGTGGTAGGAAAACCGTCTTCGTGTCAACTCCTGGGATGTCTTTGGTCTGAGAAGGTGGGAGAGCGTATCCGGTGGCTTCCGGAGCCGGATCAATTGCGTGGCACAGTGTCAGATGTCTATGTGAGCGATGGGTTTCGAAAGGTTATGGGCTATGAGATCGCGGATGGGTTGTTCGCGGATGGGCCCGGCGGTTTCCCGGTTAGGCTGGATACAGGGACTCTTCGCGAAGATTCTTATGATGATCCAGGAAAGGAGGTAACATTGTGATCTGTCCGGTTTGTGGAGGACGTGGCATCGGTAAAGTCGGGGTTGACCAATACTATTGCTGGGATTGCTGTATTGAGTTTAACAGTCACACGGATAAGGTTCTCATCTACGATTTGGAAGAAGATGGATCTCTTGTAGCGTGGGAGGATTTTCATGTTGAACAGGATGAAATTATCTCTTGTACCGCAAGCCAAGCTTGAGCCGACAGCGGTTGTTTTGTGCTCTTAACATATGAGGTATAGGTGGCATGTGAGGTGTTATGTGTCTTTGTACTTGACATATGGTTTTCGACGGTCTTATAGATGCCTATTATTTTTATTCGTTTAATTTGCGGAAATTCTCACGAGGATGTACGAGGGTGTTATGAAATACGATTTTACAATACAAAAAACCGAGACACCGAAATCTAAGCCTGATCCTGATGGTTTAAAATTCGGGGAAGTGTTTACGGATCATATGTTTATCATGGAATACGATGCCGGCGAGGGCTGGCACGATGGAAGGATTGTTCCGTATGGACCATTGTCTCTTGATCCGGCTGCGGCTGTGCTCCATTATGGGCAAGAGATGTTTGAGGGGTTAAAGGCGTACCGTACGCCTGAGGGCCGTGTCCAACTCTTTCGGCCGTATATGAACGCCGAGCGTGTGCGCGCTTCAAATGAACGTATATGTATGCCGGATGTTGATACGGAGTTGTTCATCAGTGCTATTAAAACCCTTGTTCATTTGGAACGGGATTGGATACCGGATAAGCAGGGGACGTCATTGTATGTTCGGCCGTTTATTATTGCGAGGGAAGCGTTTCTGGGTGTTCGTCCGTCGAATCGCTATTTGTTTCTGATTATTTGTTCCCCTGTTGGGGCCTATTACAGATCTGCAGGGGGAGGTTTGGCCCCGACGAGTATCTATGTCGAGGATGAGTATGTTCGTGCCGCCGCCGGTGGGGTGGGGTACGCCAAGGTGGGCGGCAATTACGCCGCGTCTCTGAAGGCGCAGCAGAGAGCGAATTCCCTGGGATGCGAGCAGGTGTTGTGGCTTGATGCTGTGGAGCATAGCTATGTTGAGGAAATCGGGACGTCAAACGCGTTTTTTGTGATCGACGACGAGGTGGTGACACCGCCGTTGTTAGGAACGATCCTGCCGGGAGTAACACGGGCGTCTGTTATTGAGTTGCTCCGGATGTGGGGAATTGCGGTCTCTGAACGGCGGCTTAGAATCAGCGATGTTGTCAAAGCCGCAGAGGAGGGTCGTCTGAAGGAGGTATTCGCCTCCGGAACAGCAGCGGTGATTTCGCCGGTTGGGAAGCTCAGGTTCAGGGAGGGGATTGTTACGGTCAGAGATGGTGAGGTTGGAGAGCTTTCCAAGAGGCTCTATGATACCCTCTATGGCATTCAAACCGGGGCCTTGGTCGATGATATGGGGTGGACTGTTGAGGTGTAACTAGAAATCAAATTTTTCCTCAACGAGTTTTTGCGCGTAGGCTGATACGTCGGCATTAATTTCCTGGTAGGTTGTCAGGATCCGTTTGCCTTGTTCAGTCAGTTTCGTCATGCCCCGGTCGTTACCGCCTTTTGCCGAGACGACGAGGGGGAAGCCAAATTCGGTTTCCATTTTTCGCAGCATTCCCAGTGCTTTGGTATAAGACATTTTCATTTCTTCGGTGGCTTTCTTTATGGATGTATGTTTTTCGATTTTCTCAAGGAGCTCTACAGAGCCTACCGAAAAGAAGGGACGGTTTTTGCCGATGCGCAGACGTGTGACTACATACAAAGAAATCGCCTCCCAGAAGAATGATCACATAACAGATTATAGCAGATATTTTGTCACAACGGAACCAACGGAACCAACGGAACCAACGGAACCAACGGAACCAACGGAACCAACGGAACCATATCTGTTGACGTATACCCAGAGATATGGTATGGTTTTATTACCGATAGACACTTTAAAATATATCGGAAAGATTTGATCAACCTTAGTCGCTTAGGTTGCAACAACATCAATAAAAAACAAGAAAATCCACATTCTGAATCCTGAATACTGAATACTGGATACTTGCGGTCGAAGGCCGCGTTAGTGGTTCCAAAGAATAAACCACAAAATGTTAACTCTTGGGAGGTGACATTGATTGCACTTTTTGTGGAATGATCAGAGTATTCAATGGTTTCTGGAGGCCAGCGCCTATACCGGCTTTCATCAAAGATTGGCTAAGCGGTTAGTACCGTTTCTGAGGGCGGATGATACACTTTGCGATATGGGGTGCGGACTTGGCCGGCTCGATCTGGAGATTGCCCCCTATGTCGCGCGCTTGGCGGCAGTCGATATCAATGAAAAAGTGATTGCGAAGCTTCAAAGTGACGTGATTCTCTCTGGTGTACAGAATCTCCAAGCTTTCTGTGCGGATATAACAGAAATGAAGGAATCCTTCGATGTGGTTGTCATGAGCTTCTTCGGGGGGTCCGGGTACGGCATGGACGGGTATCTTGCACGATGTCGTCGCAGGCTCATTCGTATCGTCAATGCTGAGAACAAGGGAAGTCTTTATCCCGGCAGTCATCGCAGAACCGTCAAAGAGACGATTCCCACAGTCAAACAGGAACTTTTGGATCAAGGGTGCCGGTTCGAATTAGTCACGGATTCCATTGAATTTGGTCAGCCGCTGCGATCTATGGAGGAGGCTAAAGGTTTTGTGCTTTGGAACGCGCCGGGGGCCTCTGAAGAGGAGGTCAAAGAGTTTCTGCGCGAAAACGCCGAGCATACCGGGCGCAAAGATTTTCCTATCTATTTGCCCAATCCCAAAAAAATCGGTGTTTTCGTAATCATTTGTGGGGAGGAATAATATGTGAATACCAATTGATACTTGGTTGATGTTTTTTTGTTATACTGTTGTACCGCGTGGGTATCAGAAGTGTTGCCTGGGCGGGAATTGGGGATTGTCGGAGGAAGTGTGTCGTGTTTAAAATCCTGGTGGTCGAAGACGATACCAACACGAGGAAACTTATGTGCGCTGTTTTGAAGCAGCACGGATTTGAGGTGTTGCAGGCGGAGGATGGGGAGGTTGCCCTTGAGGTGATGGATAGAGAACATATTGATCTTGTCGTGCTGGATTTGATGATGCCGAAAATGGATGGGTATGAGTTGACACGGCATCTGAGGGCGGCATGGGAATCGTTGCCGATATTGATGGTGACGGCGAAGCAGGAGCCGGGAGATAAGCGACAGGGGTTCTTGGCAGGGACGGATGATTATATGACGAAACCCGTGGATGAGGAGGAGATGGTTCTGCGGATCAAGGCTCTTTTGCGCCGGGCCCAGATAGCCCACGATCGCAGGCTAACTATGGGGGATGTCGTGCTGGATTACGATGCGTTTGCGGTGTTTCGCGAGGGGGAAAGGGTGGATTTGCCCCAGAAGGAGTTTCAGCTGTTGTTCAAGTTGTTGTCGAATCCGGGGACGATTTATACCCGGTTGCAGTTGATGGATGAGATCTGGGGTTTGGATTCGGTTACGGATGATCACACTTTGAATGTTCATATCAACCGGTTGCGCGACCGGTTCCGGGAGTGGCCGGAGTTCGAGATTGTAACGGTACGTGGGTTGGGGTATAAGGCGGTGAAGTCTTGTGGGTAACTGGCTGAGAAAAAGATGGGGGCTTACTGTTTCTTTGGTGCTGTTTGTTTTTGCCGTTATGATGGTGGCGTTGGTGTTGGCGGGGTTGTTTGTTATTGGGTTGCATATGGCGGGGGTGTTGCCTTTTGGGGACGGTGATCCTGAGTCCGGTGTGGCGGGGCATGAGTCGGAGCGCAATGTGGGAGGCCCTTTTCATGTTGTGTTGGCGATGATGATTTTCAGCGCATTTTTAGGGACGACAATCGCGGCTTTTTTCAGTAAGAAAGCTTTGAAACCTATTCATCGGGTCGTTGACGCGACCCATCGGGTGGCGGATGGGGATTTCGATGTCCGGGTGGATTTGCGGGGAATTTATGAGTTGGAGGCATTGTCCCAGGGGTTCAATAAGATGGCTCAGGAATTGTCTTCGATTGAGACTTTACGGGGCGATTTTATTAATAATTTTTCCCATGAGTTCAAGACGCCGATCGGATCCATTCGGGGGTACGCGAAACTGTTGCGGGAGGGGTCTTTAAGCGAAGGAGAGAAGAGGGAATATCTGGATATTATTATTGCGGAAGCGGAACGGTTGGGGGCGTTGGCCACCAATATTCTGAATCTTTCTAAGTACGAGACTTTGGAAATCGTGACAGATAAAACGATGTTTAGACTGGATGAGCAGATCCGCCGGGCCCTTGTGTTGACGGAACCGCGGTGGTCGGCCAAGGGGATCGTGGTGGATGTGGAATTGGAAGAGATTATGTATGAAGGCAATGAGGATCTCACACAACAAATCTGGCTGAATCTGTTGGACAATGCCATTAAGTTTACAGGGCGGGGCGGAACCGTGAATGTCAGGTTGGATAAGTGGGAGGAAGGTGTCCGGTTCAGGGTTCGGGATGATGGGATAGGGATGGATGAACAGACGGCATCCCGGATTTTTGATAAGTTCTATCAGGGCGATCATTCCCGAGGGACGGTGGGGAACGGCCTGGGGCTGGCGATTGTGAAGCGGATCGTGGATCTGTATGGAGGCCGCGCGGAGGTGCAAAGTGAGTTGGGGGTAGGGAGTGAGTTCTGTGTGATCTTATAGAGGTCTTATGGAGGTCTTATTGAGGTCTTATTGAGGCAGCTCTCTCTTCAAAGAATACGAGTTGAATTGTTCCCCAATTTTGGTTATACTTTACGAAGTGCCGTCGCGAACAAATTCATTGACAGCGGTTTCATTTTTTGAATAGGCATATTAAATTGAAGGAGGGTCATCCACCTTATGTATACAGGCAATCAACTGCGCGATATGTTTCTGAAGTTTTTTCAGGATAAAAGCCATACCCTTCTGCCCAGCGCTTCGCTGATTCCAAAAGATGATCCGTCTTTGCTGTTGACGGTGGCGGGCATGGTACCTTTTAAGCCTTATTTCATGCGGCGAGCGGAGCCGCCGGCGCCCCGTGTGACGACGTGTCAAAAGTGCGTTCGAACCCCTGATCTGGAGGAGGTTGGCAGGACAGCGCGGCACCATACCTGTTTTGAGATGTTGGGGAATTTTTCTTTTGGAGATTATTTTAAAACAGAAGCTATTGTATGGGCCTGGGAGTTTGTGACTGAGGTTCTGGAGATTCCGGCTCGCAGGCTTTGGGTGACGATCCATCCGGAGGATGAGGAAGCTCGCGGGGTATGGCTTCAGGCCGGGGTGGCGGCAGAACGGATCCTTAAGGACGAGACGAATTTTTGGGCGGCAGGGCCGGTGGGGCCTTGCGGGCCGTGTTCGGAGATCTATGTTGATTTGGGTGCGCAATGCGGTTGTGGGGAGGAATCTTGCGCCGTTGGATGTGATTGCGACAGGTTCCTGGAGATCTGGAATCTGGTTTTTATGGAGTCTTTTCGGGATGGGCAGGGCGTGCTGACGCCTTTGCCTCAGCAAAATATTGATACAGGTATGGGATTGGAACGTATTACAGCTGTGATGCAGGGGGCGAGGACGAATTTTGATACAGATCTTTTTCGCCCTTTGATCGACCGGGTGGCGGCAATCTCGGGAATTCCGTATGAAGCGGCTGGTTCGGATGGGGTTACCGGTTCGGACGACGCCGGTTTGGGCACGGGGTTGGAGTCGCCTGACGCGATAGGCGACGTGGCGGACGCCAGGCAGCGTATGGCCATGAAAGTGGTGGCGGATCACAGCCGTTGTGTTGTGTTTATGCTTGGCGATGGGATTCGACCCAGCAGTGACGGACGAGGGTATGTTCTGCGCCGAATTTTGCGACGGGCTGTGCGATACGCGCGGTTGCTGGGTATTGAGAAACCTTTTTTGGAGGATATGTATGCGTTGGTGTTGGATCACTACGGCCACTATTACCCGCAACTGAAGGAAAATCAAATGTTTATTCTTAATCATTTGCGCCTGGAGGAAAAGAATTTCCAGGCGACGTTGGAGCAGGGTATGCGGCTGTTGCAGGATCATATTGACAGATTCAAGGGGGACGGCAACGGAGGTACACGGTTGGGGGGCGAGGAGGCGTTCCGCCTTTACGAGACATATGGTTTTCCGGTTGAGCTGACGGAGGAGATTTTGGCTGAACATGATATTGCTGTGGATATGGCCGGTTATGAGACGGCTATGGAGCGACATCGTCAACTGGCCAGAGAGAAATCGCGATCCGGTCAGGGTCATGGTGCGGATAGCCGAGCCGGGGATTATGACAGCGAGGTTCTGCTGAATCGGGCGACGGAACTGGGGCCAACGCGTTTTGTTGGTTATGAGGGGTTGAGTCATAAAACCACGGTTAAGGCGCTTATTATGGAGGGTAAGCTGACATCTTTTGCCGGTGAAGGGGATGTGGCTCTGTGTTTGCTTGCGGAGACGCCTTTCTATGCAGAGAGCGGGGGCCAGGTTTCTGATCAGGGTTTTTTTATTGGCGATGGCGCGGACGCGGTTTTGGTGGATATCAAAAAGCTTTCGAATGGGGTTGTTGTTCACCGTATCGAGGTGAAACAGGGTGTTCTGAAAACCGGCGACGCTGTCGAGGCATGTGTTAAAAGCGATTGGCGGTTGGGCGTTATGCGGCATCATTCCGCAACGCATTTGTTGCACGCAGCTTTGCGGCACGTTTTGGGGGATCATGTTCAACAGGCGGGGTCGTTGGTGTTACCTGATCGACTAAGGTTTGATTTCTCCCATTTTGCGCCTGTGTCTTCTGAAGAGTTGCTGGCGGCAGAAGATTGGGCTAATGAACAGGTTTTAACTGATTATGATGTGACGGCTGAGGAAATGAGTTTGGCGGCGGCAAACGAGCGGGGTGCGACGGCTTTGTTTGGCGAAAAATATGGTGACAGGGTTCGGGTGGTGACCATGGGTCGGGCCAGCATGGAACTGTGCGGAGGGACCCATGTGGGGCGGACAGGGTCTGTCGGGTTGATTAAAATTGTTGCGGAGAGCGGTATCGGTGCCGGATTACGGCGAATCGAAGCTATAGCAGGGACAGAGAGTCTTAGGTATTTTCGTAAGGTGGAAGCCCAGGTGAGAGAGGTTGCCGAGGTGTTGAAAACGTCGCCGGCGGAGGTTGGCAAACGGGCTGAACAGGCTGTGGTTAAGCTTAAGGAACAGGAACAGAAGCTTCAACATTTGGCTCAAGCGATTTCAAGACATCAGATGGATAAGTTGCTGGAAAAGGTGGTTGTTGTGGAAGGGGTGGCGGTGTTGTCGGCCAAGGTCCAAGCCGGAGATATGGATGCTTTGCGGCGTGATGCGGATCTGTTGCGGGATAAAATGCCGGAGGGTGTCATTGTGCTGGGCGCGATTGCCGAGAATAAAGTTAATCTGGTGACCGTGGTCAAACCGTCAGGTTTAAAGAGTCTGCATGCAGGGAAGATTATTAAGGATGTTGCCGCAATCACCGGTGGCAGCGGTGGGGGGCGTCCGGATATCGCCCAAGCCGGCGGCAAAGAGCCGGCACGGCTGGGTGAGGCTTTGGATCGGGCGGTGGATATTGTTCGAAGACATTTGACAGTTGACAGTTGACAGCCGGCAGTTGACCGGCTAAGGTCGATAGCCTTCGGCCTGAAAACTAACGCGGTCTTTGACCGCAAGTATTCAGTATTCAGGATTCAGTATTCAGAATGTGGATTTTCTTGTTCTTTTTTGACGCTTCGCGTCCGTAAGGGACTAAGAGACTAAATGTGTCGATTGAATCGGGGAGGAAAAAATTTGTATGAAGCTTTTTTTGATGGTAGAATAGGGGTAGAAGTGAAATCGTCGGTTCGCGATTCGTTGATTTGAAATTCGAATTACCGTTGAAATATGAACCCAAAAGAATTATGATTTGGGAGAATCGAATTTTCGAATATCGAACATCGAATATCGAACATCGAAATGGGGGATGAATTGTGGATAATCAAATGGATGAGACGATGATGTTTCATTCGGAAAACGACGGTTCGGCACGCGAAATATTAAAAGAGGTTCACGGGGCATTGATTGATAAGGGGTACGACCCGATCAGTCAGTTGGTTGGCTACCTTATGTCAGGTGATCCTGTTTATATTACCAGCCATGATCAGGCTCGAACCAAGATTCGTCGGATTGAACGATATGGATTGTTGGAAGAGATTGTTCGCACATATTTGGATTCTTTGAATTAGTATTCCGTCAAGCCAAATCCACTTAATGTCTTGCGTTGTCTTACTACTGAAAGATATCAGCACGACACGCTGCTTCGTCAGCTCCTCCTAGAATACACCCGTGTATTTCCAGCTGAAGGATATCAGCTGTCGTCGGTTCTTCCTAGCATCATGTCGAAATACTTGCAATCCATTTAAGTGATTTGGACTGGACGGAGTACTAGAGCGGGTTTCATCTGCAAGGGGCTTATTATAAGGCGGATCGTAGATCCGCCGGTTTTGTGTGTTTTGGTATCAATGAGCCGTTGACAAGGGGAGTGTCGTTTTGAAACGTGTTAGACTTGGGGTCAACGGACCTTGGGTTTCACAGATTTGTTTTGGCAGCCTGGCGGTGTCGCCCCTTCAGGGTCGTGTTTCTCCGGCGGAAGGACAGGAGATTTTTCGATATGCGTGTGAGTTGGGTATTGATTGGGTAGATACAGCGGAGATCTATGAGAATTATCGGCTGCTGGCCCCTGTTTTGGCGGAGTTTCCTGCGGTTCGGGTTGTGAGCAAGTCTTACGCGGTAACATATGAAGAGATGGAGAATAGTCTGGCGCTGGCTCGAGACGAGTTGGGCCGGGACTTTATTGATATTTTTTTGTTGCACGAACAAGAGGGGTTATTGACGTTGCGAGGCCACAGTGAAGCCTGGGAGAGGTTGATTGAGGCTCGGGATGCGGGGCAGGTCGGATGGATCGGGATTTCTACCCATACCGTTAACGGTGTCCGCGAAGGGTGTCTGTTTCCCGGGATGCAGGTAATACAGACTATCCTCAATTATGCCGGGCTTGGGATTGTCGGCGGTTCGTCGGCTCAGATGCTTGCGGCTGTCCGGTTAGCTTCGGAGGTTGGGGTGGGGGTGTATGCCATGAAGGTTTTCGGCGGTGGGCACCTGATGCGGACAGCCAAAGAGGCTATGGATTATATTATGGGGCTGCCGGATGTGCCGGCTATGGCTTTGGGGATGTCGGCCCGTGCTGAGGTGGATTATAACGTTCGGTATGTATCGGGGTTGCCGTTGGACGACGAGACGGTTGCGGGTGTGGACTGCCGGGAAAGGCAGCTCACCATTGCGGATTGGTGTGACGGTTGCGGGGAATGTTTGGATTCCTGTCCGTCCCAGGCGCTTTCACTGGTGAAAACCGGTAGCGAGGTCGCGGCTAAATGTGTTGTCGACAAGAGGCGGTGTGTGCTTTGCGGGTACTGCGGTCGGGTGTGTCGGCATTTTTGTTTGAAGATTGTGTGATAGCAGCCACAGGCATTAAGACATATGGACAAATATGAAATCCTCGTTTGCCAGTTGTACAAAGGATTTGTCGACCAATGGCTCTTCCTTGTCGGCATGTATTTTAAATCCGTTAAGAAAGGTGGAGTTCGTTGATTTGCAATCGGATAGAAAATAGCTGCCTTCGTGAAAGGTGATTATGGCATGAAACCTGCTTATTGCCGCGTTGTCCCCGATGAAATAGTCAACGTTCTCTTCTGCCTTGCCAATAACAAATGTCGGTTTGTCAATAATGATTTTCTCGGCGGTTCTGAGTCTGATCAAATATGGGTAGTTGAAATTGTTGGCGGCGTTATGGGGAGCCAACACAGGATCAGGCCCCGGATGCGATCTCTTCTTGAGTACAGGTCGCGGAACCGGGTGGTGAATAGGTAGATGTTTTCGTGGCGGTTGCACTTGGGATAATTGCTGTGGCAACGGTTGATAGGGTGATTGCGGTTGATAATGTTGTTGCGATTGATAAGGTTGTTGCGGTTGATAAGGCTGTTGAGGTTGATAAGGTTGCGGTTGATAAGGTTGTTGAGGTTGATAAGGTTGTTGAGGTTGATAAGGTTGTTGAAGTTGTTGAGGCTGTTGAGGCTGATAAGGTTGTTGCGGTTGTTGAGGTTGATAAGGTTGTTGAGGCTGTTGTGACTGATTAGATTGCTGTTGAAAGGGTGAAAAGGGCGGATAAGGCTCCTCAGGGTGATAAGGCTCCTTAAGGTATGGCTCTTCAAGATAGGGCTCATCAAGATAGGACTCGTCAAGGTAGGGCTCCTCAAGGTAGGGCTCATCAAGCTGAGTAGGGTCTTCAAGTTGATAACTCTGTTCTGGCTGATAATATGGATCTGATTGGTTAGGTTGCTGGGAATCCGAATACTGTTGTGGTTGGGAGGATGGCGGTTGTTGCGGGCGAGGCTGCTGATCGGGGTGTTTATCATATCTGTGGCACATCGTTTTCATAAGCGATATGAATTCATCGAGAGAAAATGTTGATCTCGAGTCTTTGCCGGGAATAAGGAATTTGTTCAAATATTTAACAATCTTGTTCGAGGTGTTTTGGCTTATCTTTCCGGAAAAAAGCAGACCCGAGATTAGGGACTTAAAGAAAATCGCCAGATTAATGGTTTCCTGTTTGCGGGATTCGATAGGGATGTGAATCAGAGAGATTTGTGTCGTGATATCGTCAATATAAACATAATCCGGTTCCAAAACAAAAGAAGACATCGCAATCATATTCTCTTCCACATTATGAAGAACCTGAGCTATTTTCAGCAGCTTGTGCAACAGGAGACTCATATCAGGTTCGGAATCCAAGGCAAAGAATTCTTTGAAAGACAATCTGTCTGAGATGTCATACATAAAGTATTTACGACCGTGAGATTTGCTGAGATGCATTGGGATGATATAGTCAACACATTTGTCGGCTACCAGGCTCATACTCGCCGAATCAACAGTTTCATCGCTGATCTCGTATGCCAAAGTCTTTCTCTGTTCTTTCAATACAAGATCCAATCCAATCATGTTATTCCTCCTTCACTGCGTGTACGTAACCCGGAGCGCAATTATGCCAGGCGTACCTTCGCCGGAAAACAGTACGCGGGGAAATCCCATGAAAGTTCTGGGGATCTTTCGTACGTATTATCATATCTATTATACATGATTATTCAACAGGACTCAAAATTTTCCCCGCCAGAACTCCAGATCTCAACAAAATACATAAATATTACAATGATGATAATAATTAGATGTTTCACGGTCATTGTCAAACCCTATTAAAAAATGCTAGAATTAATGAGCACCATTGCAGATTGATAGGATTTAGGAAGAATAGTGTTTGATTTTGTGATAATCTTAGCGAGGTACATGAAATGGTTCAACTCACAATCATGTTGTCCTGTTTCGGCTGTTTTGTTGTGTGTGGCATCATCGAGAAAATACGAAACAGGAGAAACCTGAAACGGCTTGCCATAAGAATTAATGTCAACGGTATTCGCGGCAAGTCGACGGTGACTCGGTTGATTACCAGTTTTTTGCATGAAGTGGGGATCTCAACGATCGGCAAAACAACAGGAACTGCGCCTCGAATAATTATTCCGGCTGAGAATACCGAGCAACCCATTATTCGTCCTCCTCAGGGCGCTAACATCAAGGAACAGCTCCAGACAATCAGCAAAGCGGTTGCCATGAAGGCGGAAGCCTTGGTGTGTGAGTGTATGGCGGTTCGGCCCGATTATCAGGATGTGTATCAGAACCAGATGTTCCACGCGAATATAACAGTGATCGTGAACATTCTTGAAGATCATTTGGATGTGATGGGCCCCACCATGGACGAAATCGCGATAGCTTTCTCCAGAACCATTCCTAAGAAAGGAATCTTGGTTATGCCCCCAAACAAGTATCAGGGATATCTGACCCAGGTTGCCGAGAGCCGAAGATCAAAAGTGGTTATCGCTGATGAAAGACTGATCCCGGAAGGGTATCTGGATAATTTCGACTATATTCTCTTTCCTGCCAATGTGTCGCTCGCTCTGGCTGTTGGTGAAGCCTTGGGCATACCCCGGGCAACGGCTCTTTCAGGAATGCTTAAAGCGCTTCCGGATCCCGGAGCACTCCGGATTACACATCTGAATTCACGTTTCTGGCATAATTCGATTTTTGTGAACGGATTCGCTGCCAATGAACCAAAGTCGTCGTTGCTTATCTGGGATCGGATACGGGAAAGAACCAGCCTGTCATATGATAATACAATTGTGCTCTTCAACGGGCGTCCGGACCGCGTTGACCGTACAATTCAATTCGTTGAGGATTTTTTCCCAATGCTGAAGGGTGTGACGCTGGTGGGGATGGGCCAATGTATTTCGTCGATTAAGAAGGGGATGGACGACGGATTGTTTACGGGTGTCCACAAATATTTGCATCTGGAAGACTGCTCAGGAAGCAAAGTGGCGGAGATCTTGCGCCCGATTATGCGCAGGAGCCTCCTGATTGGTGTCGGTAATATTCATGGGGATGCCCACGATCTGATCGATATCTTACTAACACCCAAAACATCCACAATTCTGTCGGTAGCGCCTTCCGCCCGCAGGAAACCGGCTGAGCCGGAAATGGATTATTTCTGCGATCAGGTTCCACCGGAAAAAATTATTTATTATGATTTCGAGAATAGAGAACCCGGGAGAACTGCGCCAAAGAGATCCGCCCGACAATAAGAAAAATAATCCAATTGAGGTGATGGCAGTTGTATATTTCTGATTTCTATATGGCTTTGCTGGTGGGACTTGCTTTGAGTCTTTTGGTGACAGAGCTTTTTGGTGTCAATCCGGGTGGGATTATTGTTCCGGGGTATCTGGCTGTGGTGTGTGATACGCCGTCGGTTATTGTTTTGGCTTTGCTCATCAGTTTCATGGTGTTTGGTTTCGCCAAGTATATCTTGCCGAAATTTATGGTGCTTTACGGCCGCAGGCGTTTTGCCGCGTTGTTGTTTCTGGCGGTTTTGCTGAAATTGGGGCTTGAGTACGCGTTCCCTCTTGTGCCTTTTGTCACGTTTGAATTCCGGGGTATCGGTGTTGTGGTGCCGGCTTTGATTGCGAACTGTTTTCTGCGGCAGGGGATCAATTTGACGCTGGTATCCATGATCCCTACCACTTTGGCTACATTTGGAATCATTTCCCTGGCATATTTCTTCATGTAAGGTGGTCAGGAAGCGGTAAGGAGGATGCAAATGGACGGTTTACCGGAACAGACTGCGGAAAAGAAATTGAACAGAAAAGAACGGGTCCTGAGACGTGTGGCGCATATGAGGCCCATGAGGGGTTATGTCTGCTTCTTATGGATTGTGTTGCTGTTTGGCGTGTTGGCATTGACCAGCCTTGCGACAACATTACGCACACCTCCTAAGGTTGATGCATCTTCCCTTGTTTCACAGCTGGATTCGGCGGATCCGCCTATTCTGAGAGCCGCTTTTACCGGAGATATGATGTTGGGCCGCAGCGTACAGGGGGCGGCCAGGTACTACGGTTATGATAGATACTTTTCCAACACAAAGAAATATTGGGATGGGTTCGACATTGTTATGAGCAACTTTGAGAATCCTCTCCTTGATTCCAACAAGAAATATATCAGAGCAGAAAAAGAAATTCTCTTGAGCGCAGATAAAGAATGTCTTTCTGCGGTTCAGGAAGCCGGTTATACAACCCTTGGTCTGGCAAACAATCACATAATGGATTACGGCGTGGAAGCCTTGCTCCATACGCTTGAATCGTTGGAAGAGAAAGGGATTCATTACGTGGGTGCCGGTGTTGACGCGGACAGAGCCAAGGAATTTGACCTGCAGGAATTTGGTGGTCTGAAAGTCGCTATTGTGGCTGTTACAGCTATCTATCCTCCGGGTTTTGCGGCAACATATGATGTGCCCGGCGTTTTTACGGTAACGTCCGATTACAATTATCTTGAGGTTATCGCCTCCGCCAAGGAGGCCGCGGATATTGTCATTTTCTTTGTTCACTGGGGCAATGAATATACGACCGTTCTGACCCAGAATCAGCAGAGAATGGGCAGAAATGCCATTGACGCTGGGGCGGATTTTGTCATTGGCAGCCATTCCCACGTTCTTCAGCCGGTGGAAATATATCGTGGCAAAGTGATTTTCTATGGTTTAGGAAATATAATCATGGATCAGTGCTGGTCCACATCGAAAGACTCCATATTGTTAGGGATGTGCCTGGACAAGAATGGGAACATTGTGTTTGAGGTTGTGCCCCTGCGGATTAAAAACGCCGCCCCGGAAGAAACAAAGAACCTTTTTTATACGCAACGTATATTCCGAACTTTGACGAAAATGCTCGATCCATCGTATTACACGATCAAGAACAAAAGATTGTATATCCACCCTCCGAAACTCGATCTGCTTCTGGAGCCGGAATCGGATCCTGAGGACGAGCTTGAGGACGAGCTTGAGGACGAACCGGAGCCGGAGCCACCGGTGATACAGCAAAATACTATTCCTAGACCAAACCCGAATCCTCAACCTAAACCCAACCCTGATCCCGACCCCGACCCCGACCCCGATCCCGACCCCGACCCTGACCCTGACCCTGACCCCGACCCCAACCTCAACCCTGATCCGTTAATTTGAACCTGCAAGAATGCAGAAAATTTGACAAAGTTCGGTTATTTGTCATATGATGCAATGAAGAAGACTAATGCGGGCTTTGCCCGCAAGTATCCAGTATTCAGGATTCAGGATTCAGAATGTGGATTTTCTTGTTTTTTATTGATGTTGTTGCAACCTAAGCAACTAAAGAGAGGTGTTGTTGTTGAAGATAGCTAAAAGGTTATTTACCGTGACAATTGTCCTCTCTTTGATTGCTGCCCTGGTTTACTTCAGCGGCGTCTTAGACGTGATTGGAAAAGCCGGCGGATCGGGCGGCAGAGGGAACAGCACCACATATGTTAAAAACGGGTACGGAATAAGCTCAGGGTCCGAGTATGCCACCCAGATTGGCATGCAGATCCTGGAAAACGGTGGAAACGCGGTCGACGCCGCTATTGCCGTTGCCTACGCGATCGGGGTGATTTCCCCAGGCACCAACGGTATCGGCGGCGGCGGCAGTATGATGGTCTATGACCCCGGTAAAGACGAGTACAAGTTTTTTGATTATTACAGTGAGGCTCCCACAACTTCGGGGTATTCGTCCATTGGGGTGCCGGGGTTGGTTGCGGGTATGGAAACAGTATGGGAAACATATGGAACCAAACCCATGAAGGAACTGCTGCAACCGGCAGTGGATCTTGCTGAAAACGGATTTGTAATCAGCGATTATTACGTGATGATGTTTAACAGCAACGCCACGGCGCGCCAATATCTCAGCTTTCAGCCCGCCAATAACCCTCTGAGGGGCGGGGAGTCCTTGAGACAGCCTGAGTTGGCTGCCGTGTTGCGCCAGATCCAACAAGGGGGAAAAAACGCCTTCTATCAAGGCGAAGTCGCCCAGAAAATCTGTGGGGCGACGTCCTTCACTCTGGAGGACTTATCCAATTACCGGGTCAATATCAGAGAACCTGTGCGAGGCAACTTCTACGGTTATGAGATCATTACAGCTCCGCCGCCGTTTTCCGGCATTACGTTGATACAGATGCTTACGGCCTTTGAGCTGACAGATATTCCAAACCCCAGAGACAACGAGGCCGAGTATCTGGAATCCCTCAGAGTTATTACTGAGAAAGCCCATGCTGACCGTGTGAAAAATATCTCCGATCCAAGGTTTTCTTCAGCATCGTATAATCATTTGGCTGGCAGAGAGTATGTCAAAGGATTGTTAGGGTTTGAGGATCTTGACGACTATGTTGAAGAGGAGGAAACTGAATCCACGACGCACATCGTCGTCATTGATAAAGATGGCATGGTGGTTTCAAGTACAAACACGCTGAGCTCGTTTTATGGTTCCCGGGTTTACTGTCAAGGCTTCTTTCTGAACAATTCCTCTGGAGGCTTTTCAAGCGGGATTAATAATTACAGATCGGGCAAGCGCCCCAGGACTTTTACCGCTCCCAGTATTATTCGTGGCGATGACGGTTTTGTCATGGGAATTGGGTCCCCCGGCGGCAACAGGATCATCAGAGTTATGGCCCCCATCATCCTGGATGCCTTGGTTTTCGATACCGATATTAAAGAAACAGTAGAAAAGAACAGGGCTCTTTTTACTGATAAAAACACACTGACGCTGGAAATTTCGCCGGATCGGGAAAAGGCTTTCCTGACAGACGCACCGTATAAATATTACCTTGTACCCAAAGTGAATGACCTCTATTACGGAAGTATCCATGCCATAGCTTCCACTAATTCGAAGGGAATGTACGGGGTGGCGGATTCGCGACGTGACGGTTCTGTGGAGATTAGGCAGTCAAAGCCTTAGAGATATCGCTTGATTAGAACAATTGAATCCAACCTGTTTTCATCAAGCGGAGAAATCCTTATCATTCCTCCACTTGAGGAGGCATGGAGGATTTCGCCGTTGCCGATGTACATGGCCACATGTTTGACATCCTTCATCATGTTCCCGAAATAGATACAATCGCCGATTCTTAAATTGTCCATATCCTGGGAACCGTCAAAGGTAACCAGAACACCTTGGTCCGATTCGCTTTGCAGTGACGCTTTTCTGGGCAGGTCGATGCCGGCACATACTTTATATAGGAAAAGGACAAAGCTCGAACAGTCAAAGCTTTCCGGGTTCATTGGTTCTGCGCCCAAAAGATAGGGGGTCCCCAGGAAGGAGAGGCCGAAATCGTACAGGAATTGTTCGAATGGGTTGTCTGTTTCGATGGATGGTCTGGGTTCGATATCTCTAAGGTTGCTCGAATGGGTATAATAGATAGCATTGTCATAGGATACAACCGACCAGGAGGTGTTGATGTCAACAATGTGGTCAACCTTTGTCAGGTAATATAAAGTTATGCCGATTTCCGCATCTATACTCGGTTCGTATCGTAGATAAGCAGCGTCTTTTTTGATTTCCATTTGTATTGGTGCCGCTTCAGCCGAGTCGTTTCCAAATGTGATAAATAAGAGCGCAAGCAACGCGACGATCAAAACATAACAAAACCTTTTCATGGTAGAGGACTCCTTTCTAATGCGGACTTCGCCCGCACGTATTTACCCTAACAGAGTCTATTCGATGGAACCATCAAAAAAACCTTTGAGAGAAGGGGATAATTGCGTAAAATGTAACAGGGAATAATTACCATGAAGAATTCGCAAGATTCCCCTTGACAGCATAACAATGTTACGATATGATACATAACATAAAGTAACATTGTTATGTTACGAATAGAGGGAGGGACTGACATGGATGACTTGATTTCCAAAAAAGAATTGCTTGAGACGACAGGGATTTCTTACGGGGCGCTCTACCGGTACAAGCGCAAAAACCTTATCCCGGATGATTGGTTTATTCGCAAGTCGACTTTTACCGGTCAAGAGACTTTTTTTCCACGGGATTTGATTCTGCGGCGTATTGAACAGATTCAGGAGCTGAAGGAAGAGGTTTCTCTGGACGGCATGCACGGGATGTTGACGGGTGATATCCCGGAAGATCTGACGCTGAGCTATGAGGTATTCATGCCGCATATTTCCGCAACATTGGCGGAGGTCGCGAAGAAGTATGTGGGGGATAGTCTCTTGGGGTTCAAGGAACTTATGGCGCTGCTCACAGCTGATGGCGCCATGAAAAGCGGCAAAATGGCTTTGGCCGAGTGTGAGCAAGTCCTGCAGACTTTGCTGGGATTCCGAATTCCTGCCAAGGGCGATAAGTTGCTGGGGTACCGCAGCGGCGGGGTTTTCTTCTGCTTGGTGGCGGTGGGCGAGGTCTGGACCGGGGCAGATGCTCATAAGATCGTTGAGATTGATTTGGCGGAACGGATAAGCGCGCTGAAGGTGTTTGTTCGGGATAAAAATGACGGAGGAGGGGAGAACTCATGAAAGATCTGAATGCTGACGGCATTGTCACCTGTGGGGGCGGAACTTACGATAAGGTTGATCTGGACGGGATTATTACGATTACAGATTCAATTGTGTGCGATTCTTTTGAACTGGATGGTGTGGGGAAGATCAAGGGAGATCTCCGGGCGGGGTCGGCAAAAATATCCGGTACCTGCAAAATCGAGGGGAATCTGGAAGCGGAAAAGATTGACATCAACGGTTTATTGAACCTGGTGGGCGGCATGGCCGGTGAACAGATTGAGGTTGACGGCGCTATGGATGTTGCCGGAGAAATCAACGCCGATACTTTTTTTCTCAAGATGGCCCATGGGTCGGAAGCCGAAGAGATTCTGGGCCAATCCTGCACCGTCAAAAAAGGGAAAGGTTCGGTTTGGGCGAGCATTCTAAAAGCTCGCAGACACGAGCTTACCTGCAAGAATATTGAATGCGATGATATTAATCTCGAGTTCTCTGCCGTGGAGCGAGTGAGCGGTCAACGTGTCGCCATTGGGCCCAAATGCAAGATTGGTACCCTTGAATACTCAGAGACCTTGAGCGTCCATGATTCTGCCAGTGTGGAAACCATCAGTAAGAGGGGTGAATAGCATGACGAATGAGGCGATGAAGGCACACGATGTCCGGATCATTGGTGATTCCAACCTTGGAACGGGTCCTTTCGGTCTGGTTCGAATCTTGGGAGAAGCCAAATCGTATGAGGATATGGTTTGTCGGGAAATGCGGGTAACAGGGACTGTGAGTGCCGAAAAGAGTGTTGTCTGTGATGACGCCAGAATTGTTGGTGAAGTTGATATCAAAGGGGATTGCACCATGCAAACCGCTAAGGTAACAGGCAATGTGAAAGTCGGTGGGAATTGCATAATTCAAGACGCTTCTGTTATTGGAGAGGTTAAAGTTGCCGGCGACTGGCAAAGCACCACCACCAGCGTATGGGGATGCCTCATTGTAAATGGGCAGTGCGCTACCGAACAGATCAAGGTCCGTGGTTCTCTTGATGTGAAAGGGTTGCTGAACTTTGATCAAGCTGAGTTTGCTTCCGGGTATCCCAGCAGGATTCAAGAATTGGGGGGACGCAGAATCGAAGTCAGAAAGCCGAGGATGCCCAGAAGGCTTCTAAACAACTCTTTTCGCTCGGTTATTCTGGAGGCCCAAATCATTGAGGTTGACGACATTGATATCGATTACACAACCGCAGACGTCGTGCGGGGTTGCCGGGTGAAGATTGGCAAACACTGTTGTATTGGCAAGGTTGAGTATACAGAAAGCTTGGTTGTGGAGGATGGGGCAGAAGTCGGCGAATCTTCGAGGCGCGGTTAGCGCCTCGAAGATTCGGGATTAGCAACTTATAGACGCCAAGCGGGCGTAGCCCGCCTTAGTCGCTTAGGTTGCAACAACATCAAGAAA